>Ga0070750_10000666_pt1 | contig 18998 bp, 42 predicted proteins | sample VirMetDEL_Nov_24_FD_77013 | JGI IMG/M metagenome (GOLD analysis project Ga0070750, IMG submission 77013) | Aqueous microbial communities from the Delaware River and Bay under freshwater to marine salinity gradient to study organic matter... | ecosystem: Environmental > Aquatic > Marine >...
AATGATAAAAACTTCTTAATCATTCTATGAATGATACCTGCATTAACACTAGGATATTTATTTCTAAGTTCTTTAATCAAGTTTCTTTTTTTATATTGTTTAGTTTCTATCAGATTGAAAAGTGTATTTGCTATCTCATCCTTAACGGAGGATTCAACACCTATTGTTTCTTTTTCAAACTCAGAAACATCTATCTTATATTTATTTAATAGTGAATTAAAGTCATCACTACTACTCCAACTATAACACATCTTAGGCATACTAAGATTAGCTAACAGCATTATTAATTTTTCACTATCACTATTATCAAATTTTGCTAGGTATGTAAACACTTGATTGTCAACAGGTACATCTTTATATTTTTTAGTCTCATCATACATCATGTTCATACTCCTTTATTATTTGTATTGCTCTAGCTTTGAATGGATGTTTAGCTATATAACCTTTTAGTTCTATATAACCCAACATAGTAAACACACTACATTTACTTCTTTGATTCATGTGTTTCATTATCTCTTCAAAGGATGGCATAACTTTATTTTTCTTAGCATACTTCTTTAGAAAAGTAAAAAGTTTATATTGTTTTTTTGTAAGCATAACTTAGCATACCAAATTAATATGTCAAAATTAAGGCGTAAAAAACCTAATAAAATCAACACTTATTCGTGGTACTTAGCACCTCCGATTCGTAATTGTCTTTCATATTCAACTTCTGCTTGAAGATTTCTTATCTCTTCTTGCAAGGTTAAGTTTTGTTCTTTTAAAAATTTTACTTGCTGAGTTAAGTCATCAATCATTTTTTCTAAATCATGTATATTTTTATCATCTTTCATTTGTTTGATTTGATTAACTAACTCAGTAATATAAACATCCCCATAAGATTTAGGTTTATCAGTCATAATTATTCCTTGTCTTGATAAGTATAATCTTTTGATTGTTCAAAAAGAAAATACTCATAGTTTTCATAATCATTATTTTCTTTTATTATATCTACATACTTGTCTGCACTTTCTTTAGATATAAATTGTTTTTCAAATATAAAGTTTTTAGAATCTTTAAACTTTCCAAATACCATATACTTTGTAGTTTGTACTTCTTCTTTTTTATTTAGATTAAACATATTATATTCCTCCTAATGATTTAAATGATTTAATTAATTGTTGTTTAATAATTTGTTTAGCTTTTTTGTTTGCTGTTCCTCTACCAAATCCAATAACTTCAACATGACTATCAAACCAATCGCTTGTTTCTTTATTGTTATTTATTTTTTTATTTATTTTTTTCTTTATCATATTATATTACTCCTTATTTATTTTTTTATGTCGCCCCATATACCATTTACTAGGTTCGTAGTTCCACCTCTTACCTTGATGGCCTCGTAATCTAGCATACAACATTCTTATTTTTACTATTAACTTTTTTATATTCATACTAATTTAATTTCTTTACTTTACATATACCAATTTCAATTAAACTTTCAGCTTGTCTAGCAAACCAACCTTGCAACTTCCAAACCATACCTGTGTCAATTAGAAATTGCCAAGCTTTAATTTCCTCCTCAGCTGTGTCTGCTCTAATATAACCCTCACATATTCCTACTGCATAATGTAAGTCCATAACTAATTCTTTTTGTAAGTTTAATTTTTTATACAATTTATAATAGTTATGTTCTTGTTTATTAGTAAAACTTTTTTTACCATAAATTGATTTCTTAACTTTTATTTTTTTGTTCATAATAATTTATTATCTTAGTTAGTGCGTCAAGTCTAGCACTTGTTTTAATAAATGGTAAAATTAATTTACTAACTCTATAACAATCTTTATGAGCAACAGACCATTTAATTTGTTGCTTACCTAGTAAACCATTCTTTTTTAATCTTCTTTTTGGATAAGATATAAACCCACAATTAAATGTAGTCTGTAAATCTTTAACAGGTTTAAAATCTGTATTACAAACTTCAATCCTTATCACTTTACAAGGATATATTCTTCCCCTAGAATTTTTCTTTGGTCTTGTTTTAAACTCTACATGCCCCTCGCCATCAATAAAACCTGATGCATATATTATTTCACTATTATAATTGTTCATTACCAATACACTCCTACTTTTTCTAAGGTTTTTAATTCTGATTTTTTAACATTAATCATACCATCAAACCTAACTAAACTCATTCCATCTTTAGTCCAATAGCTACCGCCCTCTTCATCTTTCATTGTAAAGGGTTCGCCAAAAAATTCAGATAATAATTTCAACTCATCATCTTCGCTTTTGTAATTCATATTCTCTAAATCTTTAGAAGAATAAATACCATACATATAATGTTCCAGCTCCCCATACCTCTGATGAAATTTACATAACCAAAACTTCATTTAACCTCCTCTTTTTCATATTCCATATAACCTATACCAGCATCTAATCCAACATAGAATGCTTTAACTTCTTCTTCTGTTTTAAATTCAAATGTTTGGACATCGCCATACATACCAAATTTAATTTTAATCTTATGCATTTTCTTCATCCTCTAAGTCACTTAACCATTCATCAATACCTTGTGCAATATCATTAGGTACATTTAATAAAGTATCTGTCTTACCATCACTCCAACTTACATTGATACTCCAACCTGTTATTCTTAAATCCCCTTTCTTATCTACACTCATTTTACTACCTCCAATTTTGGTTTACCTTTTTTACTTGGAAAATTTTTATCAAACTCTTTTAGAAAAGAATCTTTATCATACTCTAATGTCTCATACCATTCTTGAATATAACCCTCTTCATCTAATCCCCATCGAATATGTAATTGAATCCATTCTAAATTATCATCCTTATCTTTTTTTAAATCTAAAACTTTAGACTCACACCAACCATCTTTAAATAAATTACTTGACCTAAAACATTCAGCAATAAAATCCCCATAGTTAATTAGATTAGGTTCAGTAAATTCTTTTTTTAATTTGCTAACATCATAATAAAAACTACCCATTCAATAGTACCTCCTCATTATATAATTGTTCTATTAAATTTTCATTTACATAACCAAGATTATGATTATCTTTAAATGTAAATTTATTTTTTAATATTTGTTTTACTTCATCAAGGGATACATTATTATTCTCATAAAGTAAATCAGATATTTCTTCTCTTACCTCTTGTATTTGTGCTTTTACTTTACCCATTTTCTTATATCCTTTTCACTTAACCCTAATGCTTTGATTAAACCTTGAACACTCCAATGATTTTTAATTATTAAATCTTTCATTGTAGTTTTATTTTTTTGTTGCTTTGCTCTTCTCATTTGTTTCCTCCTTTGTTAAGTCTAATTTATAAAACCTACATATTCTAAATCAAATTCTAATTTAGATATTAACTCTTCTCTTAGTTCATCATAGTAAATATCTAAATCATCTACATCATAATCATCTTCATAAAAAGATAGTATCTCATCTTCCATTACAGAAAAATCTTGTCTACCATATATAATATCAATTAATATTTTAATTTCATTGTCACTAAAATGGTCTTTAAAATCTTTTTTTGTTTTCATATTATACTCCTTATCATTTAATTATGTTTTAATTAAGGCATTAGCTATGCATTATCAACATAGCAGGTATGTATTATTAACATAGTATGTTCTATTTTAAACAACAAAAAATTGTGCTAAAGATTATATAGAATATAATTAATAATAATAATCATACTACTACCATTACTAATAGTTAATAATATCTATAACTAATACCAATACTTATCAAAGTTATCCTTGTTATATTCAACAACACGCCACTCATCCTTTTTAGATAACGACTTCCTTGCAAACTCTTTACCCTCCTTTTCAGTTTCAAATATTTCATTTGTATATTTAGTATATTTATTTTTATATTTATATATTACAAAGTACAGCATGTTCTATTCTTGTACATCTTTTGTTTTACTTATGTTCTCATTAATTAAACTTCCATTAATAGGAAACATTTTTTCTGCCATATCTTCTGACTTATGAGTTATTGTATCATAAACAGACTCAATCATTTCATACATTTTATGAAGTCTACTATATGATAATTTCTTTTGTTTTAATACTCTAATTTTTTCGTGATGAATTAAATCTAAAACTTTTAGTAGTCTTAGTTTAATAAAATTATTTGCTTTCATTTATCCTCCCACCATTCAGGTATGTTATTTAGTTTATTCCACTTAGCAAAATATTTCTTAGCACCTTTATAATAATTTCTGTACGCTACAACATAGTCATTATGTTTGTATTCATCAGGCATACATTGAGGCGGTGTTGTAAATTCCCCATCAGGTATAACCTCATAGTATTTTGATTGTTGTATGTTGTTTAATATTGTTTGAGTTTTATGTACCTTACCATATCTTTTTGTATATTCTTTACACAACTCATAACCTAGTTTTAAACCCCACATAAAATTAGTTCTAGTATTACCTATCCATAATGTACTAGGATGTTTTGGATGAGCAGTTTTATATAGTCTACTAGCATCAATACCCATAGCATATTTATTAATAGCAGTCGATAACATCTGAGCAGTTTCTAATATCATTTTAACCACATGCTTATCACAATGATACTCAGCACTTTTTTCAGGTGTCTTATCTAAAAAAAATATATTCATAATATATTCCTTAATGTTATGAGGGTACTCTACAATTTAGAATACCCTCATTAGTTATAGCTTAATTAATTGCTTGGTTTAGTTTGCCCGATTTAAACTGTGCAATTATATCAGCTTTATTATTTTCAGCGTCATTATCTTTTAATAACTCAGCCAAATTTTCAGGACTGTAAATTGATAATGCCATTGATGAACCTGTGTCTATCACACTTTCATTTAAAGTTATACCTAGTTTATCGCAAAGTTCTTTTGCTTGGTCAAAAGTTCTATACGATTTTAAACCTAGTCTTACCTTATCCATTTTAGATTTTATATAATCATAAAATCTTTCGTGGCTGTCAATAACTTTTTGTTTTAAAATATTAAATTGATTTAATACTTCAAAGGTTTCATTATCAACTTGGAATTGACGGCTACCGCAATAAGATGAACCGATAACTTCAATGTTATATTTGTTATTCCAATTATCTTTTACATTACCCATTTCATTATTATCATTTGATGATAAATAACCTAAGTATTTTTTTATGTTATCATTCATCGTATGATACTTAGGATTTTTATTATCCTTATACTTATGTTGATTATCAGGGTCAAGATTTTTTTCTCTTAACTCACTATCAAAATAAGAACAAGCAAGGTCATAACTTAAACCAAAGTCAAGATGTATTTCTTTAGTATCAGGTTTACCGCCATCATCTATATAATCAGTTTCAAAATTAAAACATTTATCATTATAGATGCGACCACCATTATCGCCATACTTTGATATCATAGATTTAACTGTGTCTATATCTTCTTGCGGTTGATGTTGTCTTATAACTTTATAAGCCAAGCTATGTATCTTTTCTTTATGGTCATTAAAGTGATTGATTGATAACTGCCAATCAACTTTAGGCCTAGTGTTGCTATTTCTATAATGCTGTTCAATAACATTTGCTATTGCATTTCTTTTTGCATCATTTAGTTTTATCTTATTGTTCATACTACCTCCATTTGTTTTTGTTTACGCTTTTCATTTAACTCTTTAAAAAACTTTTTGCATTTTCTAACATAACTTTGTGGCAAAAGTTTGTCATCATATACAAGATAGTTATAAAGATTATTATGATTACATCTTATTTTTTTCATACACCTCCTTATTGTTAATCAAGTAATACATAATATTGACTAGTGAAATTTTTACTAAACCAAGTAATACCTTTTTGCATTATATTAAATTGCTTAGTCATTTCACAACCTATAATTGTATCATAAACAGCAACGGCAAAGCTAGGAAGAGAACAACTATCGCCACTAAAACGATTGTCAATTACTTCAACTTTCATTTTACCATCACTATCTAACTCATATGCTATATCAAATGGCATTTTATATTTCTTATTATTCCATTCTATTACTTCATTTTTCTTAGCTGTTTTCATATTATCCTCCATCATTTATTGTTAATATATTTATTACGCCATTGTTCATCTTGTTTTAATCTTCTATTTAATTCAATTAATTTTTTAGTATAGTATCGTTCTATAATACTAGATACAATTAAACCAATTGTACCTACTACAAATAATAAAAAACAAAATGTAAATAGAATTGTTTTTGCTGTTATCATATCTTACTCCTTGTAGTTAATTGTTCTTTTATTTTTAATGTAGTCAACAGTACTTTGCGTTTCATAATCCCAACGAGTAGCATTTACTTTAGTCTCAACTATTTCAATAGGAGTTTCAAGCGGGCTAGTTCTCGGTGCTAGTGCTAACATTGCTGTTAAATTTTTTTCTATAAAATCATTTAAACAAGTTAAGCTACAAAAATAATTATATCTTCTATAAGGACTTTCCTCACTATAAGTACCAATTATTTTTTTAGTTCTCAAAACTTTAGAACCTTTAGTACCTCGCACTCGGTCAAATGTATCTCGTTTGTGACAGCTACTGCCGTGACACCAATTTTCAACAGTCATATTTTACTCCTCTATTATTTTATTTAACTTAGATATTTTTTTATTTAACTTTGCTATTGTATTGTTAGCAATTGTTAATTGATTATTTAACTCAACTTGATTAGAGTTTTTTAATATTGCTCTAATGAAGTGAGTTAAATCCATATCACTATATTTAACATATGTCTTTTTAGATGATGAGTAATATTCATCTTCTAAAAATTCAGCTATATCACAAGGCGTTTTTCTATTATGTATATAGGGCTGTTCCATTAAATTAAATATTTCTTTTAGTTTCATAGTACCTCCATATTTTAGCGTGTTAATATTAATCTAAAACAAATCCGCTGTAATCTGTTTTAGCTTTGCCTTTAGCTTTTAAACCTACAATAACATTTTGTGGGTCTAAAAATCTTAGGTCGTGTTCATCGCCATTGACTACTGTATATCCATTATAAGTCTTAGGCAATTCTTTTCTAAAAACAATAGCAACATTGCCACCGCTTTTAAGAATATTAAAAGCATCTTCTTTATTACTTTCGTTTAAACTAAATGTTAAATGATAATTACTTGGATACTCTTTATTTAAATATTTATAAACTCGTTTTGGTATCTTAGTATAATCATAGAATTGTATATCAGGGAACATACTAAAGATATTATGTATTTCAAATGATATATCACTTGTAGTATTTAATCTAGCAACTGGAATTAATTTATTTTTTCTACAATAAATTTGATGTTGCTTTAATTCTTTATAGAGTTTATTTAAAAATTCTTTTCTATCTTGCATATAAAATCTAGTTCTATTTATTCGGCCTAAGTCTTTTTGTTTTTGAAATATAGGATTACCCGCTGTATGTAAACAAGCTTTGGCACAACCCGCACTTGCCATAGGACATACTTGATAACCGCTTAAATTGTATGGTGCTAAATTCAATCTAAGTATTCTATATTTTTCTAACCCTTTTATATTTTTATTTTTATCCGTCTTAGGGTTTCCATCTCTAAAACAAAGCTTATTAGGTTTAGTAAACTTTAAATTTAATTTATTCATATTGCTATACCTCCATATATAATTTAATTTGTAAATAAAATATTTAGAATTGTCAAGCCATAAAATAAAGTAAAATATATTATAGCTGTACCAATTAACCCTTTAATTATTATCATTTTATACCTCCATTTTATTTTGTTAGGTCTTTTACTATGTCATCCGCCACCATTTCAGCATTTAACATATTTTTATTTTTCAAATAATGTTGAACACTATTTAAAAAACTTTCATATCCTATGTCATCAATAGTAAAAACATCAAATCTATTTTTGAAATTCCATACTATTTTTATTTTTTTATCAACATAATTAAAACATACTTGTTTATATTTTATTCCTCCACTTAACATTTTATTTTACCTCCATTTTATTTTTTAATTCAACACTAAATTTTATTAACTCATTCCAAGCATTATAATCAAAATTTTTCAAGTCTTTAGTCATATCAGGGCTATTAACTTTACTCCATTTAATCATATGTTTTTTTATTTTTGTTATTGTTTGTTTATCCATTTTTATTTACCTCCATTTATTTATTATCATTCATAGTAGTATCAATTGTTAAATAACCTTGCTTATTAATCAAGTCATTTAAATTTTCACTTTGTATTTCATCATCACTCCATAAAGGAATAGAAGTATAGTACAAATTCCATTTATTTTTTTTATCCATTTTAATTTACCTCCTTTCTATTTAATTGTTATTACAATATCTAATAATATTTTCACAAAACAATCTTAGATTTTTTTTATTACTAGGATTGATTGATTTTATATTTCCCTCTAATTCAGAAAACATTATTTGTTTATCTAAAAAAGAAAAATTAGGTTTTAAATTTATATTAAAAAATAATTTTCCTTTACTATCTAACAATCTTATTTTTTGTAGACTTTTTTTATTCATATTATGCAACCTCCATTTGTTTATTTGTTAAGTTATTATATTTATTATAGTATTTTCTAAATATTTCAAGCAATTTATCCTTGCTTAAAATTTCTTTAGGTTCACACGCTTTCATTAAATGGCATTTTTCATTATGTTCACAACCAAAAATTGTATGAATTAATTCGTGTAATACAGTATGATAGAGTGATTTTTCATTTCTATCTATAGCTGTTTTTGTTATCCATATTATATTATCTTTTAACCTTGCCTTGCCTAAGATATTACAATTTTTATCTTCGCCTATTCTTACATCAATTCTAGGTATATTCATATTATTATTTTTTATTTCATAAATAATATTGATTACCTTTTTTCTAAGCTTATAAACTTCATCATTCATTTTAAAGTTTTTAAACCCTTTGGCATTTTTATTTTTCATATTTTCCTCCATTGTTATTTTTAAAAGTTAAAACTATAAACATTTAACAACTTTAATACTATTAAAGCTGAAATTACAACATATATTTCAAAATATTTCATCATACTTATACAACCTCCATTTGTTTATTTATTTTTTGTTCTAATTCATCAATTTCATTGCTGATATAATCAGAAATATCACACCATTTATTAAAAATATCAATGTCTTTTTTTAAGTTTTTTGAATAGCTTGAAAATTCAAAGTCGTCCATTGATTTTTTTACTTCTTTTAATTTATTCAAAGTTTTATTTATAACTAAGTCTGTCATATTTATTCAACCTCCAATTGTTTTTGTAATTCTTTTAAATTAGGATTACAAGCGTTTCTAAAAGTATTTTCATTAAAATTAGGATTATCACTTCTAAATAATTCAATTAAATTTTCATTTAATTCAGAAATAATACTTAATTCTTTATGATTTTCTATTTTTCCTGTTATACTTGCATTTTCTAAATATTGTTGCTCATATGCAACTTTTATTATATTTGCAAAATGTTTATAGTATTTTCTGCTTAACATAGTTATACAACCTCCAATTGTATTAGCTTAATTAAAAGCTATTGTTGTTATTACTCAGCTTGAATTAACAAGCTATTATTTTTAAGCGATGTACCTAGATTTTCTAGATTGACCGCCTTTTATCGCCATTCCAATGTCATTGTAAATTGATGACATTGTAGGTTTATAATATTTACTAAAAAGAACAGGTCTGTTTTGAAGTGTCTTTTTAAAATTCCTCCAAGCTTTTCTATTCTTAAAGTAAAATTTATAATTTGTTTTATTTATTTCCATAATTGAAGTTATAAATTAATTAAAATTAAATGCAAGAAAAAAATTAAAAATAAAAGCTAATATATAAAGGATTTTAATAGGTGTGACAAAGTTGACCACAGGAACAAAACGAGAACAATAAGATTTATTAAATAAATAATAAATCAGTTAATAAGCTTAATAATGTAAGGAAAGTTTATAAAAAGTGCCTGCAATAAAATAAAACAAAAAGCAAGATAATAATTAAATTATTTTACTATTTGTGTGAATAAGTCAGGCGGGCTTAATTGGATATTTAAAGCTAATAATTGAGATTGTTGGAGGGCTTAAAAGATATATTGAAATGATTACTTTGTGTTGTTGTTGCTTAGGTTTTGGGAGATTATGAAAAGTATTTGAAAGTATATTTTATATTCTCAAATATTCTGAATAGAACTGTAAACTAGATAATATTTTTAAATCTTTAGAGAACTAAAAAGATTATTAAATAGCTTTATATAATTTCTAGCTAGAGTTGAAAGAGAACAAAGGGGGTACATAGGTGGCTAGGGGGGTAGGCGTGGTAGTGTATATACTGCTTATACAAAATGGAGAGATTTAGATTGTAAACCAGATAGGCTCGGCCTGTTGAATAGATTCTTAATGGATTGATTCGGGGTGTTATATATATGCTTCCACCCCTGGGAGGGTATAATTAGATTATACCAACTTATTTACAATTGTCAACTCTAAAATAAAAAATATTTCTGTTGTCAACTAGATGTAAACTTGTTATAATAAACATATGAATAATAATTATCTACCTGATAGCAATACCAAGAGAAAGCTAACAGACCAACAAAAGGCCTTTCTAGAGGCCCTAGGAGGCTCGGCAAAGGGTAACATTAAACAAGCCCTACAGATTGCAGGGTATCAAGAGACTTCGCAGTCTCATGTCGTAGATTCCTTAAAAGAAGAAATCATAGATGTAGCAAATAAGATTCTAGCAACCTCTGCTCCAAAGGCTTCACAGAAATTGGTAGACATTCTTGATAGTGATGACCCAATACCACAAGTAAGTGCAAAGCTACAGGCAGCACAAACATTGTTAGACAGAGTAGGTATAGCTAAGAGAGATAAGTTAGATGTTACTCACACAGCTATCGGTGGTATATTTTTGTTGCCAGAAAAGAAAACATTAATAGATGTAAATGCGGAAGATGTAGACAATGATGAACAGACGTAATAGTTCTACTATTCCATTTGGATATAAATTAAACTCTGATAATAAAACACTTGAAGAAGTACCTGAACAACTTGAAGCTTTAAACAAAGCTAAGGAACATGTTAAAAAAGGTGCTTACTCTCTAAGGAATGCTGTAGAGATGTTAGAACATGATACAGGTAGAAAGCTATCTGCTATGGGTTTAAAAAAAATGATTGATAAAGATAACAAACAATATCAATCTAAGTCAAATGGTTTACTAAGTAGAAATGACAAAGAGACAATATAATTATAGCTTTGAACAAAAGGCTAAGATTGCTTCAAGAAAAGCTGTCAAAGAAAAAGAAAAAGAAATTGAAAAGCTTAGAAAGCAATTAGAAAACAAAAGCTATAATCTAAAAAAGAAAAAAGAAGTACTATCAAAGGTTGAACAAGTAGAGCAACCTAAGAAGATAGATAAGGATGGTACTGTTATTACTGAGGATGAATATAATTACTTACCTCAAAAAGTAAAACAGTTACTAGAAGATGATAAAAACAAAATAGTATTCAAGCCTAACACAGGGCCTCAAACAGAATTTTTATCTGCTCCAGAACAAGATGTATTATATGGTGGTTCTGCGGGTGGAGGTAAATCATATGCTATGCTTGTTGACCCATTACGATACATGCATATCAAAGAACATAGAGCTTTGTTATTAAGAAAGTCTATGCCAGAATTAAGAGAACTAATAGATAAATCTAGAGAACTATATCCCAAAGCATTTGCTGGTGCTAAGTTTAGAGAAGTAGAAAAGATTTGGAGATTTCCTTCAGGTGCTTCATTGGAGTTTGGTTATCTTGATAGAGATGCTGATGTTTATAGATACCAAGGTCAATCCTATACATGGATAGGAATTGATGAGCTAACACAGTATCCAACAGAATTTCCTCTTCAATATTTGCAGTCACGATTGAGAACAACAAACAATGATATAAAATGCTACATTCGGTGTACTGCAAACCCTGGAGGAGTTGGTGGTTACTGGGTTAAGAAAAGGTATCTAGACCCAGCACCACCTAATGAATCTTTTATTGGACCAGATAAAATAACTAGAAGATTTATTCCAGCAAGATTAGAAGATAACCCATACCTTGCAGCAGATGGTAAGTATGAACAGATGTTACAATCATTACCTGCTGTACAAAGAAAACAATTATTAGAAGGTAACTGGGATGTTGCAGAAGGTGCAGCCTTTACTGAGTTTGATTATGATACTCATTGCATTGACCCTTTTGAAATACCTAGAACATGGGAAAGAGTAAAAGGAATTGACTATGGTTATGCAGCAGAGTCTGCAGTTGTTTGGGGAGCAATTGACCCAACAGATGAAACATTAATCATCTACAGAGAATTATATCAAAAAGGTTTAACAGGTGAAGACCTTGCTAAAAAAATTTATGAATTTGAAAAAGAAGAAAAGTTATCTGTGCAGGGAGTATTAGACTGGGCAGCTTGGGCAAGAACTGGCACAACAGGGCCGACAGTAGGTGAAGTATTATCTAGAGCTGGACATAAACTTAGAAGAGCAGATAAGAACAGAATACAAGGTAAGATTCAAATACACGAAAGATTAAAATTAAATGATAATGGTAGACCTAAGTTACAAATATTTAAATCATGTCCTAACCTTATCAGAGAAATACAATCTATACCTTTAGACCCAAATAAACCAGAGGATGTAGATACAAAAGCTTCAGACCATGCTTATGATGCATTAAGATATTTAATTATGTCTAGACCAAGAAGCAGAAGTGTTTGGGATGAAATGACAACAATAAAACGATGGACTCCAGTAGACCCAACATTTGGATATTAATATGCCACTATACACATTTAAAAATAAAAAAACAGAAGAAGAATTTGACGAATACATGAGCTATGATAATTTAGATAATTATCTTAGAACAAATAAAGATTTAGAACAAGTATTTAAAATAAATATATTTAGATACTCAGATAACAATGGAACAAAAGACCAGTTTACTGAATGGGCTAAAGACTCAAGCGTTAGTGGTAACGGAGAATTTAAACCTTATGGTAAAGCTAGAAACGATGCGGATAGGCGTAAAGATGATAAAGAAAAAAATTAAGGTAAATAAAAAAGCTAAAACAGATATAGAGAAATATCCATTAGTAGAAGTTAAATGGCTTGATATTTGTAGTGATAGTTCATGGTCTTCTATTAAAGAAGCATTAACAATGACCTTACCAGTCTGTTATACTAAAGGTCATTTGTTATCTCAAGCCAAGGGTATTACTAGAATATTCTCTGACTATTCCTCAGATAAGGAAGGAACTATCGAAGAAGTTGGAAACATAACTATTATACCTAATAATGTTATTATAGATATTAAGAAAATTAGTTGACAAATTAAGAATAAATGTGTATTATTAGTAATATACATATAAATTAATAAAGGTGATTTATGGCTACTTATGGAGATAAGAATTTAGAAACATCTATTCCTAATCAGGAAGATGAAATGAAAAATGAAAAAGATGTTTCGGCTTTAGTTGGAACTGTTCAAGCTAAATTTCAAGAGTGTGAAAATACTAGACGAGATGATGAACTAAGATGGTTACAAGCATATCATAATTATCGAGGTAAATATTACAAAGATATTAAATTTAGAGAAAACGAAAAGTCAAGAGTATTTGTTAAAGTAACTAAAACAAAAGTTCTTGCTGCTTACGGACAATTAATTGATGTTTTGTTTGGAGCAAATAAATTTCCTTTAACAATTCAAGAAACAAGAGTACCAGAAGGAGTTGCGGAGTACGCACATTTAAATCCATTAAAAGAAACTCAAGGTGATGAAAATAAAAATCCTACTCCTGGTGTTGAAGGGAATATGGAAGTTACAAGAGAACCTTCTCCAATTGGAATAGGTTATCCTGGTGATGGTAGAGAATTACCAAAGGGTGCAACATTTGCTTCTTTACAAGAATTACAATTAGGAGACTTAGAGGAAGAATATGGTGATGCAAATTTAACTAAAGGCCCAGCACCATCTCCTGAGTTTCCACAAATTAAACCTGCACAGATTATTGCAAGAAGATTAGAAAAATTAATTCATGACCAAATAGATGAATCAGATGGAAGCATTGCATTACGAAATGCAATCTTTGAAGCTTGTCTATTAGGAACAGGAATTATTAAAGGACCTTTTACTTATAATAAAACTTTACACAAGTATACTAAATCAGGTAATGGTAATGCAAGAGAGTATGTACCTGAAATTGTTAAAGTTCCTAAAATAGAATTTGTTAGCATATGGGATTTTTATCCAGACCCTAATGCAAGAACAATGGATGAAGCAGAATATATTATCCAACGACATAGATTAAATAGACATCAATTTTTAGATTTAGCAAACAGACCATTCTTTAGCAGACAAAAAATTTTAGAATGTATTAAGATGGGTGCTAACTATTCTAAAAAAGAATGGGAAACAGATATTGATTTAGAAAGAAGTCATTACCCTGATATTACTCATAATAGATATGAAGTATTAGAATACTGGGGAACAATACAAGCATCAATAGCTAGAGAAGAAGGTTTAGATATTGATGAAGATATTGCTGACGATGCTGAAGTTCAAGTTAATATTTGGACGCATAGAGGTAAACTACTTCGAATAGTAGAAAATCCATTTAAACCTTTTAGAGTTCCTTATCAATCTTTTGTGTATGAAAAAAATCCATATACATTTTTTGGTATAGGTGTTCCAGAAAATATGGATGATGCTCAACAGATTATGAATGGTCATGCAAGAATGGCAATTGATAACTTAGCATTAGCAGGTAACTTAGTATTTGATGTTGATGAATCAGCTTTATCATCAAATCAAACTATGGAAATACATCCTGGTAAAATATTTAAAAGACAATCAGGTGTACCTGGTCAATCTATTTATGGATTAAAGTTTCCAAATACTGCAGTTGAGAATATGCAAATGTTTGATAAGTTTAGACAACTTGCAGATGAATCAACAGGATTACCTTCTTATTCACATGGACAAACTGGTGTTCAGTCAATGACAAGAACAGCTTCTGGTATGTCAATGTTAATGGGAGCAGCATCATTAAATATTAAAACAGTAATTAAAAATATTGATGACCAATTAATCAAACCTTTAGGACAAGCAATGTTTCAATGGAACATGCAATTCTATGAAGGTGATTTACCAATACATGGTGATTTAGAAATTAAGGCAACTGGTTCTTCTAGTTTGATGAAGAAAGAAGTTAGAAGTCAAAGACTAACTATGTTCTTACAAACTGTACAGAATCCAGCTATCGCACCTTTTGTACGAATGTCTGAAGTTATTAAAGAGTTGGCATTCTCTTTAGACTTAGACCCTGAAGAAATTATGAATACAAAAGATGAAGCAGAAATATATGCTAAAATAATAGGACTACAAAATGTTAACAAAAGAAATAGCAATCAAGCTCCTCTCCCTGGTCAACTCGGAGCAATGGCAAGTGATGGAACAGTACCTGAACAAGCTACAGGAGCAAACTTCCCAGGAAATGGCGAAGGCACAATCGGACCTGGTAATACACCAATGCCAGGGCAGATGGAATTTACTGGACAAGTTGAAGAACCTAAAATACCAAGTTAAAGATATACTAAATTAGCTGTTGACTAATGAATATTCAATTGCTATAATATTAATATTTGGAGAAACTAATGAAAAAATATAAACTAATAAAAATGGCTACAGGTGGACTAATGTCTAAACCACCTTACATTGCTTCACAAGATATAGATAAAGAAAATACTATTTCACCTTATGATGTAAGTACTCCTACTTCAGCTAGAGAAGGAATGCCATCAAGAATTTTATCTCCAGAAAGAACAAGATTAAATAAAGGTGGTATGTTAGGTAGATTAAAATTTGAAGATGCAGGATTATCTTCACGGGAAATTCTTCAAATGAAAAAAATGCAACAGCTTGAAGCTATGCAAGATTCTGGATTACCTTTAACAGAACAACAAGAAAAAGAATTAGAAGAATACAAAGCAGCTAAATCAATAAAACAAAAAACAGAAATGGCATTAGGTGGTATGGTTGGTATCGAACAAGGTAAGTATGATAGAAGACCTGACTATAGAGCTTATGCAAAAGGAGATATTGTGGAAGAAATGCCAAAAGAAGAAATGAATATGGAAGATGAACAATCTTTATTAGAACCTATGGGTATGGATGAAGAACCTATGGAAGATGAAATGGAAGATGAAGATATGAGCAACTTTGATGCTATCATTGATACATCTGCTTTATCAGAAGAAGAAGAAAAAGTTTTAGATGATGCAATTGAAATGCATCCAGAATTAGAATCTATTTTACCAAAAATAGTTGCAACAGAATTTACAGAAGAAGGAGAAGTAGAAGGACCAGGAACAGGAACTTCTGACTCCATTCCAGCATTATTATCAGATGGAGAATTTGTATTTACAGCAAAAGCAGTTAAGCATATTGGTGTAGACAAATTAAGAAAGATGATGAAACAAGCAGAAGAAGCTTACGATGCTGGTATAGAAAATCAAGCCACTCAACAAGAGATGGCATAATAGAATTTGTAGAGAGAGGTAACTCTACGGATAGACAAGCTACCTTATAATAAATTATTATTGTAAGCCCTTGTAGTTTCGTTTTTAATATAATACCTACCTTAGCTACCTTCAGTTAAGTGAAGCCCTAAAGGAGGACAAATGAGTAATCAAAACGAAGAAGGACTAAAAAAAGTCGCAGCAAACCCGTACAACATGAGAAAGTCTTGGCATACAGAAAATGTAATGCCGAAGCCTCTTCAAAATGCTGACACAGGTTTGTATGTGCCAAACCCTGATAGTAACAGAGATGAGTCAACTGCTACTGCTGAAAACAGCAACCCAGAAGATTCTACCGAAGATACTACAGCAACTATGGATAAGGTTCAAGATTCTGCATTAAATGTTGAATCAAATCCTTATACAAAGGTTGATTATAAAAAAAGATACGATGACCTTAAACGATACTATGACAGGAAACTAGGTGAATGGAATAGTAGGGAGAGTGAACTTAAAACACAATTAAGAGAAAACGCTCCTAAATATACACCACCTAAATCAGCTGAAGAGCTTGAAGCTTTTAAGAATGATTATCCTGATATATATGGCGTTGTGGAAACTGTATCTCACTTGCAGTCTTCAAATCAAATTAAGACTATGCAAGAAGAACTAAATGAGTTAAAGAAAACTAATAAGACTTTACAAGAACGTGAAGCATTATTAGAACTTTCTAAATATCATCCAGACTTTGACCAAATAAAAGAGTCAGATGATTTTCATGAGTGGGCAGATGCTCAACCAATGGAAATTAAAAAATGGATATATGAAAATAACTCTGATGGTAAACTTGCTGCAAGAGCGATTGACCTGTATAAGAAAGACCGAGGACTTGGATTAGATAAAAAAACTGTGAAGAAACAACAAAAGAGTGCTGGTGCAGACTTGCTAGTTAAAACAAACGAACAAGTACAAATCCCGCAATCTAATGAAAAATTCTTCAAGCGTTCTGACATTGCTAAAATGTCGGATGCAGAGTTTATGGAATATGAAAAAGATATTCTTAAAGCTCAACGAGAAGGTAGAATTATAGAATAATTTTATCTTATTTTTTTATTAACCAATAACTAAAAGGAGTATAACTATGGCAAAATTCGCTGGTGGTTCTACATATAACTTTGGATTAGGTGTTGCAGGTCAAACAAATGGGTTTTTTATTCCTGAAGTCTATTCCAAAAAAGTACAAATAGCCCTTAGAAAAGCTGCCGTTGCAGAAGCAATCTGTAACACAGATTATATGGGTGAAATATCTGGCTTTGGTGATACAGTAAATATCATTAAAGAGCCTCAAATAACTGTAAATGATTACACTAGAGGTCTAGCTGTATCATCTACTAACTTAACAGACCAAGAGCTTGTTCTTACAATTGACCAAGCTAAGTCTTTCGCATTCAAATTGGATGACTTAGAGAAGAGATTCTCTCACGTTAACTTCCAAGCTGTTGCATCAGATAACGCTGCTTACAAGCTAAGAGATGCAATGGATGCTAACATCATGGCTGCAATTTCTGCAGGTGCTGGTGTTACAACTGGAATGGGAACGACATCAGTTCCAATTGATATTGGATTTGGTTCTGGAGAAGTTGACCCATTAAACCAAATGTCTTTAGCTGCAAAAGAGTTAGACGAAAACAATGCACCTGAAGAAGGAAGATGGTTTGTGGCAGCTCCTGAGTGGTACAACGTATTATCAAACACAGCTTCTAAATTATTAACTGTTGACTTCAACGCAGGTCAAGGTTCAATTAGAAATGGTTTGGTAGCGTCTGGATTACTTAGAGGCTTCTCAATGTACAAATCTAACAACTTACCAACTAACGACTTAACTGGTGCTTCACCAGCAGGTACTGCTACGCAGCCTGAAGCTTTATTTGGGCATATTTCTGGCGTTTCTGCTGCTTCAGCAATGAACAAAGTAGAAACTATTAGAGATACTTCTACATTTAGCGATATCGTTAGAGGTCTAATGGTATGGGGTAGAAAAGTACTAAGAGATGACGTAGTAGGTAAAATTATTTACGTTATAGACTAATACTAATCATTATGGTAGGGGGTAGAAATATCCCCTACTATATCATTAATTAATAAAAGGAATTTTTTATGCCAATGAAAAAAGCAATGCCAGGTGGCAAAGTAGTAAACAAAGGTAAATATAAACATGGTGGCAAAGTCCATGCTAAAGCATCTGATAAAAAGAAAATGATGTATGGTGGTATGCTATCTAAAAAGAAAAAGTAATTTCAAATGGGATTATTGTCTTCACCTGCTTGGACTCGTAAAGAGGGTAAAGACCCTAAAGGTGGTTTAAACGCAAAGGGTAGAGCATCTTACAATAAAGGTCGAACTAAGACTGGAAA
>Ga0070750_10000673_pt1 | contig 18952 bp, 21 predicted proteins | sample VirMetDEL_Nov_24_FD_77013 | JGI IMG/M metagenome (GOLD analysis project Ga0070750, IMG submission 77013) | Aqueous microbial communities from the Delaware River and Bay under freshwater to marine salinity gradient to study organic matter... | ecosystem: Environmental > Aquatic > Marine >...
ATTTTTTTGTGTCAAATTATATTTATCTTCTTTTATCTTTTTTACTTTATCATGCACATCAAGAACATCTTTATTCATTTCTGATACAGTTTTGAGCATTTGAGAAACTACTTCGTATGCTCTGGGAGAGTCTCCTGCTTTTGCAACATCGAGAATATTTTGAATCGCATCTTTTCCCGTATCAATCAAGTCATAAAGATTTTGTCTAACCTGAACATAATCACTGTCAACCTTTTCTTCTCCGGACTGCTTTAACACAATTTCTTTATCTGCCTTGACTGGTAGGTGGGCATCAAAGTTCGTATTTAAACTATCGCTTATATTCTTAAATTGATTTTCGAAATTAGATTCCATATTCAATATCTCCAATACTAAAGTCTAATGTGCTACCAGTAACTCCGGTAGTCTGTGTAGTTTGTGAAAACTCATCATTCAAACCTGATATCTCAATCATACTAGAAGATGAATTTACAATCACAGTTTCATTCTTAATTTCTGTGTATAATCTAGTCTTACATGTAAATGCAAATGTAGATGCAACAATTCTTCTATCTAGAAAGTTTCCATCAAAAGTTTCTTGTACTGCAACATTACCTAGTGTTATCGGAACATCTAGTTTAGAATCAACTGCATTGAAATTTAGGGTAACTATGAATTCTGGAGAAAAGTAAGGAACTATCTGCTCAACAATCTGTAAGTTGTCATCCATATTCCTAGAAAAAGCAAAAAGTGTAAATCCGACATTGTATGGTACTTCCTGATACATTGTCTGTGTACCTTCACCTGCAACAGAATATCTTCTTTTGTTTAATTTGTTTAAATGTCTAGTTGGATCATAATCTATACCCGTCATCTCAAAACCGAGTCTCGGTAAAGAAACTTCAATCTTAGTCTCATCACTAATACCACTTTGCTGTTCTAATCTTTGTATAAATTTTTCTTTCGATGAATATATTAGAGGAATTTTTAATTTTGAATTTATAGTTCCATCTGCATTTTTTCTTTCGACATAAATTTCGTTAAATAAAGATCCAAATGCAACAGTTAGTTTTCTTAAAGACTCGTTGTAGAAATGTCCAAACATCAGTAGTTACCCTCCGAGAATGGATCCTTGTCTGTAAAGTCAAACAAGTTTTCATCTGTCTTTTCTTTCTCTAGATTTAGACTATCTAAAAGATCTTCCGTAGTTCCGGGTCTAGTTGGAATCTTAAGATTTAGTGAACCAAACGACTCAATTACTCCAACAGCATCACTACTTTGACCGTAAATATATTCACCAATTTCAACATTAAATGATCCAGACATACTTCCTATTATAAGAAGTCCATCTTCCTTCGAATTCCATTCGAACACCTTACCTATACCAGTTGCATTGTCTATCGAAGGTGCTGTAGGTCCGGTAGGACCATTTCCAGTAATATGGAAAGCTTGCTCACCAAGTATAAAGTCTGTGGCACTACCAGTCAATCCTAAGTATAATTCAAAAGCTTGAGTATGCTGTTCAGTTTCTACATCATCAATGAAGCTTTGGTCTGTTTCAAACTCTTCGTGTGAGTAAGTAAACGCCTCACAACTAAGAACGAACGTATATCTTTTACCCAAAGGATAAAATGGATTTTCGTGTTCAACAAAATTTATTTCGAATATTGTGTCGCTGAGAGGAAAGTAGATTAAATCTCCTTCTCTCGGTCTGGGTAGATCAGAATCTGTTCTAGAAATTAAATCTTCAAATACTTTGCGTGAAACTACAAGTTCGACTCGATCTTTTAGTTCTATTCCGAACTTGCTAATTATATCGCCCTGACCTTCGAATCCATTTACAGATTTAACATACATTTCTATTTTATATGATCCTTTAAATTTTGTTATAGGATCTTCACCATACAAGTAATCTTTATTAAATTGCTTTCTTGGTATATAATAAACATCACGACCCATAGCACTTATGGTTTCTCGTGTTAAATCTTCTACGAGTCTTTGTTCACTCGTGTTGTCGTAAAAATACGGATTCTTAGCCATTTAATTATCCTGTCATGAAATCAACTGGTAGTTCGTACTGTGAGTAGAACTTCTGTTCTATTTCATCAATTTCTCGTTCTGCCTCTGACTGTATTTGTCCACCACGAAGAACAACTCCACCCGGCATTTGTACGCCGTCATACTTAGCAAGATTGGATCCCCATTGTCTTTTTATAAGTGCAGTGGTATATTCTTTGAGAAGACGATCATTGAATATTTCGGTGTATGTGTTCTCGTTAAGTGCAGCATAGGCTTCTATTACGATATACTCATCAGTAGCAATTTCACTCCACTTCATATCAATGTGAAGTTTATTTGTAACCTTACTAAAACGAATTGCTTTTTCTGGTTGGAAAAAGTCTTCGATCATATTGATGTATCTCTTAGTGGAATCATAGGAAGCAAGTCCCTGAGAGACTGCTGCGTTAAGACCTCTGTTGACACCGAAATAATCAGAAAGTGCTAGTTGATATCTAACGTCAAACATATTAATGTTTGAGAATTGACCAAACTGAAACACCTTTAGAACTGTCAGAATATCAGAACCTCTAGGTCCATCTCCAGTAGGTCCATTTACAGGTCCAATATCATTGGTAAGAATATATTTTTGTTCTTTGTCTGCTTCAGTGATCTTATGTGAGAAAAATACTCTTTCCACTCCGTCGAAGTGTCTTTCTCGGAAGAACTCTAAGGCATCGTCTAGTCTATCTTCTGCTTGTGTATAATCTACGTTAATTTCGATAACAGGAGCGCCAAGACGCTTAAATGCATATTCAATAAGTGTTTCTCTGGAATTGGGATGGGCCATAGATACCTCCTTGGATATTTATGGCCTTCCCGATTCTAAGCTCAGGATTCTTCTTCATTTTCCGTTTCTGGAACCTCTGGTGTGGTAACAGTAATGCAATTAATTTCAGAATCGTTCATATTTTCGATATAATATCTTCTGGTTATCGGTGCTATTCCCTCGTCGGGATCTGCAACCTCATAGTTACTAAAACCGGGCATTTTTAGAGGACATTCTAGCTTTGGATAATCTAACTTGGAATATTCTTCCTCAGTCCCATTTAACCAAGTCCCCTTTCTGTCCCCACAACCACACCCACCACAATAATATTTTCCTTCAGTGGTACTATTTTTTAGGTGTTCACATGCTGGTAGTTCACCACCAGTATGTTCATTACCAAAACAACTAAGAACTCGAAGCCTTTTTACCGTGGGGTCGGTTCTTTTATTAGTCAGTCCACGAGAAATCATAGCTTCGGCATAGCTTTTAGCCATACCTAAACCTTTTCTAATATCCATTGAAAACCTCCGTAAATATCATACAGTATAATCTGCATCTGCAACATAGTGAAAGAAAATCTCGTCAAATATCACATATCCGGATAGAGGAAGAACTCTAACTCCCCTTACATTTGGTGTAACTTGCAAAGTATCCGATCCTGTTGTGTGTATTCTAGTTCCACCATATCCAGTAGTCCCAGAAGAAAGTCTCATATCTAGTCCAGAGGATCTATTGAATGGATCAGTTTCAGTTCCGGACTGCGGGGAATAAACAGTTACGGTTGGGGTATCTCTCATTTCCACATCAAAATCGACATATGTTGTTTCGCCTGTATTTGGTGCAACATGAAAACGAGCTGAAGTGAAATCTGGCTCAGATGTAGTTGACATTGTAGACGAACCAGTTTCAACTCCTAATCCGTATGTACGTTGATAATATCTTGAGCACTTGGATAGTTCGATTTTTGGGTCTGTTTCTTCGAAATATGGGGCACTCGAAAGGGTTGTTCCCTGAGAAGAGAAAACTCTGATGTTAGAAAAGTCCCAATTTGCGCTGGTAATAGTTGTTCCTATATTAGTCTTAAACCCAATAGCAGTATATCCGTCTCCGGTTGCACCCGCGTGTGTACCAACAGATGCATTGTGGTTTACGTTGAAGTAAGTCCAGTTAGATGTGCTTGGTGTAATTGTCGTAGAAAATTCTTCTGTTGTGTATGTTGTACCATCGGGAATACTAGTTTTGATATATGGAGTTAGTGTAACGCCAGTACCGCTGTTTAGTCTCACATAACCGTCGATGGTTACAGTCTCACCCACAAATTTCGTTTGACCTTCAATTTTATTTTCCAGACCATGAAAATCCGATGCAAACAAAGTACCAAACGCCAAGTCTAAGTTTAAGTAGTATGTTGGATTGCCCGGAACTTCAGTTTGTCCCTTGCTGAAAGAAACTTGGGTTACATTCTTCTTTCCACCCCCACCATATGCTGCCGGTCTGTTGGTACTAAAGCACCATCTATCTGCTAAGTAATTTGAACTCTTTGATGTAAATGCAGTACCTCTTTGCCAAACATCAAAATTACCATTTATGAGTTGATTCTTTATTGTGAATTCGTGTGGTCCAGTACCAACTGCACCAGTTTCACCTCTCTCGCCAGTATCACCGGTAAGTGCTATGACAACCGCACCTGTTTGTCCGTTAACAGAAGTAACTGGAGCGCCAGTAATAGAACCTGTAACTACAAGATCACCTGAAATTGTAACACCAGAAATTGTATCGGAAACAGAAATAGTCGCAGTACCCCCAGTTGGAGCAACTACGCTAATACCAGTAGATCCTGCTAAATTGTATATGTTTAGAAGGTTTAACTTTTCAATGATTTCGGTATTTTCTTTTACAACCCAATCATAGAAAGTTGTATTTGCGTTTAAATCTGGTATGTTGTAACTAGTGTCTTCTACACCCATTTAATTTCCCTCAAAATCGTTGTATTACTTGAGCAAAAAATCGTTTATTTACTGTACTACTAGAATCAATAGAAAATCTAGTACTAGCTATATGTAGTGTCTTTCCTGAATTTTGTTTTACATCAGGACGAGTAACCGAAGTTACTGTATATTCTTCGCTTGTTTTTCCTAATTTGATCTTATCTCCAGTTTCAACATCATTTACATTTAAAGTATGAATTTCCAGACCAATTGTAAATGCAGTTGGTTGTGTGGATGCAACCACTTTATCAGTGGAAGATCTTGTAGTGCCTGATGCCTTTATTAAGTTGACAGAATCCCCAACAACAAAATTTCCGGAACTTGCAGAAGCACCAGAGAGTGGTGCAATTACAGTTTTCAATTGATTGGATATACCACTACTGGAAAAATCACCGGCAAATAATGGAGTAGAATCATTTTTTACCACATTTTCGTAAATACCAAAGTTAAAAAACTCTTTTTGATCTACAGTTGATGCAATTGTTGTTGAGTCGGTTTCTATATTAACAAGAGCGTATTTTGCACCCAATATTTCTCTAATATTCATACCTTCGGGTACACTAAATCCTAAAGTAATAGAATTGAAAATATCTAATATTTGATCTGCACTTTCTTTTGTCAAAATTGCAGTTAGACTATCTCGTAAGTTAAAATCTCTATATGTTGTCACTCCGGGATTTACAAACTTAACACCCACAATTTTGTATTCTTTTTCGCTTTGTGTTGTGTAAGGACTTGACACAACAATAGTTTCTAGTTGAATAGAAGCTCCAGTTCCAGAATCACTTATAATTGGAATAATTGGATCCTTTGCTTTTATAACTAAATTACTTTCGGATATAGTAGATAAATCAATTTCTAGTGATGTAATTTTACCTGCATGTGAGGTTAGAGTTTTATCGGGAACACTAATCCATTTAGATGAATTTACATTACCCTTATCTGTTGCGGATATTGTATATAAAAACAAATAAGTATAACCATCTCCGTAAGTCACGACACCACTCGTGTGTGTTGGTGGTGTACTAACAGGTATGGTTTTATTATCCTCTGTTGTATTTAAATCTGAGTTACCTAAAATAAGATATACATTATTGTTGTATGAGACGTAATAATTAGTATCTGGTTTTTTATCGGTATTCCATTTGCCATATATTTGACCACGAACCCATTTCACATCTCCAACCACCACGTTTACTGTAGCGGGATTTACTCTACCAATAAAAGACGAATCCTTAAATGATTCTCTTCTTCTGTTTTCATTATTTAAATCTGCTGATGTTTCTGTAGAATCTCCACCCAAAAAGTATGAGAGTATTCTTTGGTTGTTTTTTACAGATGTAACAAAATCAGTTGCGTTTGCTACAGAGAGATTTGTTGCGTCTAATGCAGATATTGTCATTTGATTAGCACCCTGTTATACCGTGGTTTGGACTAGAGTCATATGGCATGTATAAAAACTCGTATATATTTATACTTCCGAACGACGCTCCAGCAGGAGTGAGAACTCCATTTGGATGGGTATATGTCGGCATATCAGCGGTGTTTGCTGCAATCGCTCTCGCATGTGAACTACCAGAACATCCGGATGTATATCCTATAGTGCCAGTATCCCCTTGGTTATAAACCAAGTAATTTCCTATAAGTGGATTTTCAAACGAAATGCCTCTCGACAACGCAGTAGAAAATCCAAACTCTGCTAGTCTTTCTTCTATTTCAGAATCTTCGTTTGATTCTGCTCTTTCACTTCCTGCACTCAAAGCACGATTTATTGTAGTTTTTATTCCTACAGGTTTCATGTACTCATAAGCTTCTTCGTAGACTGAAAGATCTTGCATTGTTCCAGAAATTGAAAGTGTAATTTCTTGTTCTAAGATAGCCGGCTCCGTCACAGCAACACTTTCAACTTCTGGAAATGCTCGCACAAAGAAAAGAGCAATGCCTTCTGCAGTTCCCTTTTTGGAGATTATATCTCTTCTGAAATTTTTCAGAAACTCTTCTTCTTGACCTGCGGTGAGTCCGAGTTGAGGAATAAATGAGTTAGTGAAAGCAGATGCAGTTTCTGGTATTATGTTGCTTATATCCTGAAGACTTTCTATGCTTTCAGTGTATAGTCCAGATTCTCTTGCACAATACAACCAATCAAAATAGTGCTGAAAGAATTTTACAAAATTACTATTTCCTGCATAGTGTTCATCTACCAACCAATTTGGGACTACGGTTTTCACATCAAATGGTACATCACACGACTCTGTAATAAAATCATTTGCTGCATTCGGAGCAACTGCATTTAAAAACGATCTAACTTTTTCACTGTTAGATAATTCATTTTGGTCTGTTGTTATGAAACTAGGATCCATTAAATTTCCTCTTATGCGGATAAGCCCGTACCATACTCAAATTTAATTCCAACTATAGATTTTTCATTAAGAGCATTTGTTGCTTGTTCTTTTTCATCGTTCCCAAGTTCAGGATTTGTTGTGTAAAATACTTTACCTAACTGTGCCGTCGAAAGTTCGTCTCCACCAGTTACAGTTACAGCATCGAATGAGGTTACATATCCTCTTTCAAGTAAAAATGCTTTTACGTCGTCCTTGGTAACCACCCTTGATTGGGAAGAAAATACTCTGGGTATTGCAAACTTTAGGCTTTCAATAGATGGTTCGTTTGTTCCCGTTGAAGATAATCCAGAAGATCCGATATTGGTTATATTCGAAAGAGTGGTTGTAAAAGAACTTACACCATTACCCGAAGTTCCAGATGGGACAACATATGTAACTCTGATCTTATCTGTACTTTGTAAATTAGCAGAGTTAAAAGTACCACTGTTTGCATCATACACGCCAGCAAACATTACATCATATCCCGTCGCTCTTCTTTCAAGAAAGCATACTTTGGATTCTTGTGTAGTGTTTGGTTCTACTGATGTTGCAACTGCATAATCTACACCATTTACTGTTACCTTTAATGATTTAAATTCTATATCAGTTTCTGGTATAAACACCGACTGTGTTGTTGAATCTAAAGTTAATTCTGTATTTCTAATAATTCGGATTCCCTCATAGACATCAAATGTTGACGGAGTATTTGCGGTCAATGTTACTGCTTTGGTATTATAGAAAAATTTAACTTCACTATTAGTTTTTCGACCTCTAAATTGTGTATATGCAGGAATAGTTTGATTGCTATTAGATGTTATACTTAAAGTTGCAACTGAGGAAGTTTTGCCGGGTACAACATAACCTTGAACTTTTGCGTGTGATATTATAGATTCTAACTTTTGAGCAGAATCTAAAAACATTTCATTAACTAAAATATTCTGAAACAGAATTTGATAAAATGTATTGTATGATAAAAGGTCTATTATTGTTGATAATGCCGATCCTTCAAAATTATAATCAGTAAACTCATTTTTACTTTTAATGTAAGTAACAAGTTCATTTTTTATTTGATCGAATTCGAGACTCTTTAGATTAATGTTTGGTGTTGACATAGGTTTCCTCTTATGAATCCAACGATATTACAGCAGTTTCTTCTACAATGTTATCAGAAAAACGATATCTGTATTTTAAAGATAGTTCCAATTTACCATTACTATAACTTGGAGTAACTGTTTGCACATCAATTCGTGGTTCAAATGTATTTAGCAGCTCTATTATATCTAGTGCTAAAGTGCTGTTTGCCACAGTAGAAGATTCAAAGGTATATTTCTGTATAGATCCACCATAATTTGGACGAAATGATTTTTCTCCACCAAAACTAAGAAGTATGTTTTTTATAGATTGCTTAATTGCAGCGGAATCTGTTATCAAATTTACATCCGATGTAAAAGTATTTTTAGAAAAGTTAAAATTTATATCTGTGTAGTCTGACATACAGGTATTTATCCTTCTTCTTCTTCTGGTGCCTTTGGTAAACTATCCCGAACAAGAACCAATTCCATTTTGTGTAATTTTACACCAGTAAATCTATGTGTAATACTATTTACTAACCATTTTCCTGTAAATTTAGAATTCTTTTTGTTTGATGATAAAGTGAATTTTCTGGGAGATTCTAGATCGGGATTTAAATTTTCACTTTCCAAATCTAATTGTATTACATGTCCCGGTCTGATACTAAGATCGCCTGCTACACTTATCTGAATTCTCTGACCGTTGATAAGTGCTCGCTGACCCACGCTGTATAGAGGAACATAATCAGGTGTATTCCAGAAAGTCGCTATCGTATTATTATATCGGAGATAGTCTGCAAATCTGGGACCAACTTCTGGACAATTGCAACTCAAAGATGAATTGGGATCTTCCCATAAACACCCAAGCCACTCTGATCCTAAAACTTCTTCTATCTTAGAACACTCCTTGGATTTCTCTAAAAGGTCGTCGAGTTCATCTTCAGTAGGTTCGTCGTAATCTGCACTAATTCCTCTGAGAAATGTAACTGATTGTGCGTAGTCTGGGAAATAATCCAAGACCTCGGGTACATCACCAGAAGATCCATCTACAACCGCGTACTGATTTACACCGTTTAATATTTCTTGTTTTATTTGATCTTGAAAGGTTTCGTCTTCTATGGTTACTAATTCAAATAAAGATGCAATATATTCTTTTCTGGGCATCAATTCTTGAGCAGGACAGTTACATAGAGGATCCTCTTCGGGACATCCTGCATTCGAAACTGGTCCTAGAGGATTTGCACAAGTATACTCATTTCTTATGGTGTGAGTTTCTTCTATATTGACAGATTTTTTTCTGGGAATATATTCTGTTAATATTTTTATTATGGTATCAGTTGCCATTTATCCTCCTGTGGTATTATCACCTATCGTGCAATCAACTTCGGTTGTACAATCCCCATCTTGTGCGTTGGTTGCATTAAAATAATAAACTGTTTTGATATCAGGACTGTCTATATTTATTCCATATAAAGGTAAGTCTTTAGTTTTTATAGATTGAATCTTAACCACATGACCCATAGGAATTGGATTGCAATTCACACCAATTCCAGAGGGACCTATTCTCTGATAAGAACCAACCGGCATAGAAGCAAATCCACGAGGATAGTCTGTAGCTTCTTTGTTTGCGTTTATACCCGGACCTATTAATATGTCAACTTCCTGTGAAGGATCTGGTATATCATCCTGATCATCGAAATCTTGATAATGTAAAACTGCACCACCGCAAGTTCCAGCAATTTCTGGGTAACTATCTTCATCATATGTTGCACGATTTAAAACTTCATTTAAGTTATAAGCACCAGAGTAATCTGTATTAAATCCCCTAGCACCATTTGGTTTTTCTACTACCAATAGGGGAGAGAATTTATCGTTGTGGAATGCAAGGGTCACACCAGATGTATTTCCTTCTAGATCACACTGAAGATATGCTTCTAGTGCTCTAGTAACAGAGTTTTTATTTTCGAATGTGATACCACATGTAGTACCCTGAATTCGTATCTCACCTGATAGATCGCCTATTGTAACTGTGGATAATTGGTTTCCATATTTTGTTATGGATAAGTTGTTCCAATTTGTTCCTGCGGTAAATCCTATTGCGTTCACTGCATTTATACCCAACGAATAATCAGTTGACGCACCACTCAGACCAGCACCAGCAAAATTAGCCAAATCTATCTTTGGGATAAAGATAACTTCATTCCAAGAGTATTGAAATATATTTCTACCTGCAAGTCTTGCCTCTTTAACTACAGCCATAAAACCAGATTCTTCTGTTTGTGGTGTAGCACAACAAACTGAGTATCTGTAAATATTCCACTGTTCCTTGTATGCTAATTTATCTCTATATTCTTTCTTTGCTTTGAATGTCGGAAGTTTGATTTCATTTACAATCTTCTTAAGAGGTTCGCCATCTAGATCCATACAATCAAACATTGCTTGCCACTTATTTGTTTCGTAAGCATTAAAATGCGATAGATTGTCTGGTAAATCTCCACTCGGACCCGATACACCAGATACCACACTAAACAGTCCCTCCCCCTCTTCTCCGTCCTCTGAGGACCCCCCAGAATCACCAGAAGCAACGATCCTTTCATTACCCATCAACAATACAGACCTTATTTTATCCTGATCATTAAAAGCTCTGTCTGATTGATATCCGAAAAGAACATCATTCGAATATAACTTAACGTTCTCTAGATCTTCCAACTGTTCTTTTGTAACGAACGGGAACGGATCACCATCTTCCACACCGTATAGTTTGTTGAATACATCTTTATAATTATATACTACCTTTTCTTTGGTAAACTTTTCTCTGTCATCCATTAGTCTTGCATACGGAGATGAATAGTAGTCTGGTTCATATCTGTAATAGTAAGAGTAGAGGGCACCATTGGAAAGACTCGAACTAAAAGAAAAATCACTAATCACATCGAATCTATAAATTCTATTCTTACCGATAATATTGCTATCAAGTGAAAAAGTTTTATACGTTTCATTTTGCTTTGATTCGTATGCAAGAAGATCTATAGATTTAAAGTGGAAACCATCCATGTCTTGCCAGAAGCAATAGTTTACTGCATTTGGGTTAGTACCACTAACGGCATAATCCTTGCAGTAATTTAACATCTGGAGTGTGTTCATTCCTTCCACTTGTTTTCTGTGTGGTAATGATATAAAGTGTGGTTTTATCCAGACATCATTCAAGGTTGCTTCGCTGTCGATTCCACCATCCAACGATTCTGCAATGACCTCCACTAAGCCTCGTTGATCTGTACTACCAGAATCTTCTCCGGATGCATCACCAGAAGCACCTTCCGAAGAACCGTCAAAGGTAATTCCACTACAAATTTTTCCTATGAATCCAGTGGGAAGAAGATCTGGCGTTTCGAATAGTTTTTTTGCATCGGTACTACAGAATTGAATTGTAACCTTTCGTGTTGTAAAACCTTCAGGTGTTTTATTTGTTTCTGAAAAGTTAGAGGAATCCTGAAACGATACAACAGAAAACTTTGGTAATTGAATAGACTCAGATTCTGTAGTTTCAGTATCTGGTGTTTTCATGGTTATAAGTAATGTTTCATTTCCGACCAACTGCATAAATTCGTAGTCACCCTGAGTTCCATCAAACACCAGACTACCATCCATCATTGGTGATGAAAGCGACTCAGTAAAGACTATGTAATCTAAAGATAGTTTGCCATCTGCGTATGCTGTGGTCAAATCTATAATTGGTTCGTCATTTTCATCTAGAATTAAAACGGACTGAATTTCAACTTCGTTATGGTATGCTTGATATGACATCATGTAACTCTAATAATTTGTCCTCGCTCTATATTCTGAGCAATAAGTTTAGTTAAAAATGAACTTAATTTGAATGCTAAACCAGTGCTTGTGAAGTATATGTTTTTATATTCTGCACTTTCGTTTAGTTTCTGGTCCAATAAAGTTTCAAATCTATAATCATCTAAATTTAAATTATCTGCAGCCAAAGAAACACCTATTGTTCCTGATGGTTCATCGGTAAAATCAAAACTTTCTCCATCTATAGTCATATATGGACTTACCTCAGAACCTTCTATTCCAGTTCCAATTATCTTTACTACCTTACTAACCTCGTCCTCTTTTCTTCCGAGATTGTAATTTTCGTTTGGGTCGAGTTCAAATCCATCATTAGTCTTTTTGTAAATTTCCATTGTTGCCCCTGCTGGCGGATTCGATGAATTTGTGGCATTTTCTTCTTCTGACACTAGTATAATTCTTCTAAAGATCGGGTCATATTCCTTTACGATACCTCCAAATTTCCAATCGCCTCCTGCACTTATAAGGATTAAATCGCCGGCATCAATTTCAGTAGAAGAAATCTGTTTTGCACCAAGAACATAATATACCTTACCAGTATATGTTTCTGTTATGTTTCTTTGCTCTATGCTTTGACTTTTTGGTATTTTTCTAAATGAATCAATACCATTGAGTATTGGTGTAATCCAATATAAACTTGTATTACTAGAGTAGTTTGTATATGCAAGATATTCTAAACGTTTGACATGATCGTAAAAAACCGATTTAGTCGAATTACTATTTTTTAAATTTGAAGAAAACACAAAAGATTTGAGTATATTCACAGAGTCTAATTCAAGTGTACTTCCAGCGATTTTAAATTTAGTTTTTGGTAATGATTTTATGTAAGACATATTATCCCTCATTCTCCTGCGCTAAACTGTAAACCTCAGAACGACATAGTAATCTAGGTGCAGTAATCTCTCCGTATGAAGCTTCTTGTTGTGAGCCTCCAACATCAACTCTAACGACAGGTTCAATCTCTTTGTAAGATAATGTAAGTTGTGTTCTTAGTGGATAAGTATTTCCGTTATTGTCTAGTGCAACGGATGTTGTATCGTGAACTGCAGTTACATTATACAGAACCAATAACTTAGGTTGACCTAGATATGCCAGTGGTGCAGACTGCGGTGGAATTGTAACTCCACCATCTACTCCTACGACTGCGTGTTCCATTCTCCAGATTGGTGGTGTTGCAATCAAGTCTCTATTGGAAATTGAGTCTTCAAAAGACTTAGGGAATGAATATGCTTCCAATTGAGCGATCATGTTTAAAACACCATGCTCACCATAAATATCTTCTGCAGATTTCGCAACAAAATCATACGCAAGTGTATAGTTTCTTTCGACGGAACCTGTATAGAATAGTTCCTGATTTGACATACCAATCGCAGGTTGATCTGTAGCCATACTTGCTTGACTCCGAAGCATGTCTACGGCACCGAGAGCACCAGTAACCAGTTTATTTGCTGCGTTTGCTGCAACACCAGTTGCCATTGCACCGATGGTTGACACTCCATCTACACCTGCACCTTGAGACTGAAGACCACTCTTTGCTGCAGCTATCAACTCTTGAATCTTATTATCTACACCCTTAAATCCCGTACTTCTTTTACCAGAAGGAGAAGATAGTTTTTGTAGAGAATACGCAAAGCTAGTTTCTACTTGGGTGTAGTTATGTGTAGTAATTCTACTTAACTGCTGAGGCATGGGAACAAACCAAGTATCCAGTTTGGTGTCACTACCCTTACCACTAGCAATTGCTGCCCTAGCTTCCAGTTTATTTGCCTGATATGCACTAAGTGCAATATAATCTGAAAAGCTGTCTCTTCTTGTGTTTTGAGATAGTATTGTTGGCATATTTTCTCCCTATGTCTATATATACCGATGGCATATAAATCCAGATATAAACCAAATAACCCAAGCAAGTATGTCGGTGACGTAGATAAGATCGTTTGTAGATCTACTTGGGAGAGAAAAATGTGCAAATTTCTGGATCTCAATGAAAACGTGATCTCATGGGCGTCGGAAGAATTGGCGATTCCGTATTTTTCTCCAGTCGATGACAAATGGCATCGATACTATCCAGACTTTATGTGTAAAATTAAGAATAAAACTGGATCAATAGACAAACTGATTATAGAAGTTAAACCAGAAAAGCAAACAAAACCACCCAAGTCCAAAAAACAAACAAGAAATTATCTGAGAGAGATGAAAACTTTTGCCATAAATACCTATAAGTGGGAAGCAGCAGAAAAATTCTGCCAAGAAAATGGTTGGGTCTTTAAAATCTTAACAGAAAAGGATCTCTTCAAATGAATCTATCCACAATAAAGAACAAGTTCTTTAACTATGATCGCGTACTCAGACAGAATCGCTTTTCTGTGGATATGTCATTTGTTAGTCCTGTTGATGGTGGTGGTGTTTTTGCTGCAGGGGAGCCTGCAGTTCTTGTTTCATCACCAACAGTAAACCTGATGATGGCACCATTTGAGTTTCAAAATGTTCCTCTCAATATACCAGTAAAAAGAGAACCACAACAAGATTTGTTAATTCGTTTTTATGCAGTAGAAAGTTTGGATATATACACCCAACTCCTAACATTGATCAAACAATATGGTGGTGAGCCAACTGTAGCGAATGCAAGACCAACTGCTTACGCACCGGGAACTTTTTATAATGACACGATAAGAAATAACAGAATTTTAGTTAGAATGATCACATCCGATGGTAGACCGGGTGGTATTAATCCAAAGTCGGACGGAGCGGTGAATTACCTAGAGTATGTTGATGCATATCCACACTTCATACAGCCGATAAATTTTAGTTCCGAATCTGATTCAAAACCACTTACATTCGACGTGCTATTTAAATATGCCTACAACTTTACCAGATACGAGACTCAACTCGGTGGTACTAACTTTTGAGTGAGACAATAAATGATACATGAGATAATAAAGAAAAGTATTCCAGAATACACATGCAAACTTCCAATTAGTAAAAAAGAAATAAAGATACGTCCCCTTCTAGTGAAGGAAGAGAAGTTTATAACCCAAATAAATGAATTATCAGAATCACTCTCTGATAAGTTGTACTCGCTAACGCAGTTAGTAAACTCTTGTTGCGAAAACAAAATAGATTCTATGAAAATTTCTATGTTCGATTTCCAATACCTATTGGTTGATATTAGAAAACGATCAATAACAGAAGAAACCAAGATGAAAATTCAGTGTCCATACACAGAAGAACCTGTGGTAGTTACTATAAATTTTAATGAATTGCTTGCTAATGCAAATGCTGGTAAAAAGACAAAGCAAGTAAAAATTAATGATACTACATTACTAAAACTACGAGCGCCTAATGTAAATGATGTACTATCTATAGGTGGTAACATATCAACCGACGATGATATTATGAATTTAATTGCACAAGTATTAACTGATCTAGAGACAGAACACAAGTCAATAGATTTGAAGGCAGAACCTATAAATGAAAAATTACAAATTATAGAATCGTTACCTAGAACCACATACACAGAATTAAAAGAATTTGTACTCACCAGTTTTTTCATACTAAATTTGAATTATCAAACATCAGATTCCATCGAAAGGACGGTGAAAGTTTCTGACTTTGCAAATTTTTTAAGGTTTTATTCGGATACGCTGACTTAGTTAAGGTATTGCAGCTCATGTTTAAAATGACAGAAAATACCAAACTGAATCTACATGAGATAGAAAACATGATCATATGGGAACGTGATGTTTACGTCACCATGATGAACATGGAAATAGAAAAGAAAAACGAAGAAATTAGAGAAAGAAGATTAACCTCATGATGGATCAAATAAAAATATTAAACGAAGCAAAAGAAACACTCTCCTTTAAAAATATTACTGATACCATAATGAAGTCTGCTCCAGCAGGAATGATGGATCAAGTTGATAGCCTTTCTGGTGGAATTACAGATATGTTTATGGAGCAACTTGGTGGTATGGTAGATATGGAAGATACCGGACTAAAAGATCTATTCGGTTCTGTATTACCAGAAGAAGTTAAAAACTTTCTTGGATTTGATTCAACTCCAGAACTGAAGGATGCTGAAACCCCAGATACAATGGGACCACATATGCCAACAGAAACTCAACAGAGAGTCGATGTTCAAAATCAACAAGCAGCAGATGCTTCAAGTAGATCAATTAATAACCCCTCGGCTGAAAACCAAGGGGTTATTAAGGACATGTCTAAAGCGACTACACCAAATGCAGATCCAGAAAATTCTGTTTATGCAATGCAGGCTTCGATAAAATCACTACCTGCACACAGAACAAATTTCCTATGAATCATTTGCGAGTCGTTCGAAGTAGTCCAGAGCATCACCCTCTTCCGAGACATCTTCTCGAGCAGTAGTGGGTTCTGAAGCAGTCTCAACAGTCTCGGTGTTCTTCTCAGTAGAACGAACATCCTCACCAACAACACCTTCAAACTTAACCTTCAGTGCTTCGTAGGTCTTGAACTGATCTTCTGCAACAAACGCCTGAAGAGAATACTGCTTTTTCCAGAGTTCTTCTAGAACAGAATCTTGTCCGTCGAAGAGAGCATCAGGAGAATCAAACTCAGACTTGTCGTAGTTGATGTAACCAGCAACCTTACGAACCTTGAGCTTGAAATCAGCACCTTCCCAGAAGTCGAATGGGTTAATTGCCTTTTCATCCTCGAACTCAGGGGACATGGCTTCGTTGATCTTATCAAAGATCTTCTTACCATACTTGTAGAGGAAGTTCTTCCCCTCGTTCTGTGGATTAGCAGGATCGCTGATCACCAGAATGTTGGAGATATACTGCATCTTACGCTTACGAGCACGGGCGATGTCCTTGTCCGAATCTAGACCAGACTGCCAGAGCTTGTTGTTTGCCTCACATACAGGACACTTCCCACCCGTAGTAGTGGGACAGTTCTCAATGAACCAACCACCGGGTCCTTGGAATGCGTGGGAGTAAGTCTTCACAAACGGAAGATCTTCCTGTCCAAACGCAGGGAGGAATCGAATGACGGCATATCCGTTGCTCGACTTGTCCAATTCGGGTCGCCAGAATCGATCATCCTTATATGAGTTCTTAGACTCGGACTTTTCGATCTTCTCCTGAAGACTCTTTGTGCTGCTTCCTGACTTCTTTTTCATGTCTGCAAAATTCATATTTTGCCTTTCCCCGAGGAACTACCTCGGTACGAGTAGATATCGGGACCATCCCGATACGAGTATTATAACACAAAACTACCCAATGTCAAAAGGGAAGTTGGGTTAATTTTGGGAGAAGATTTATTTCTTCACCCTCGATTTTTATTTTTTCCATAATGGGCTTTGATATAAACTTAGCGCCCATTTCCGGTCCAAATCCGAATCTTTCAGAAACTGCCAATACGGCATCTATATAAGAATCTTGAGATTCTTCAACATACTTCATCACTTCAATACAAAACTTATTCTTAAAATCATTTGTCATATAAAATCAATCTTCAAGTATTTTTTTCAAAAATCCGCGATTTTTCTTTACAGGCTTAGGTGCCTCTGTTACTACTGGATCTGCCTTTTTCTTTATTACTTTCTTTGGCTTTATGGTAGATCCTACCCAGACCCACCCGCTTGATCTCTTTTCCCATGATCCTTGATTGTTCTTTGCATGATTTGCTCTAAAGAACGGTGCTCTAGAATCCTCGTTTGATAGTACCCAGAATTTACTTGCCATTTTTGTCTTCCTTATTCTAGCAGTGAATATAAAAAATGTCAACTTTAATATATATACTAGTAATCAATCGGAGAATATCATGTCCATAACCGTAAACACTGCAGGTGGAACTGCCTGTCTTTCAACAGAGTTTGGTACTTCGCCTGTAGGTGCAACATGTCATCTACCGCTCAATAAAATTGTATGGGGAGACGATAGTGTTTCCCATAAAGTAAACGAAACATACCCACTTCCAGTACAGATAATGGAAATTACAGGTGAAGCAATTGCATTCACTGGTAACATGGGTGCAAGTGGGTCATTTCCAATAGAAAACACAATAAATGGTTCTTCTCTGGAATATATTGCAATAGCAGGAAGCACCGATGGTAACACCCCAGTAGGTGTAACTGGTAACATTACAATACAAAACTTCCCCGGTGGAAACACACTCAACACAAGAGCACTTTCCTCTGCCACAGACAGTGTAAATGTTGTAGGTACAGTAGGTATTTCTGCAGGAACACTAAATCTAAACTCTGGAACTGATTCGGTTTCCGTTTACGGTTATGATGGGGGTAGATATGTCAACTCCACTCTATATGGAGCTGGTGGTGTAACAATAGGAAACTCTGGAGATGCATTAAATGTTGCAGTAGTAAACTCCGGAGTTACTTTCTCTGTTGCAATTGGAGTCACCACAGGAGTTGTCAATGGTGATAGTGGACTTGCAGTGTTTGGTGTATCTGGTGGAGAACCAATCGCAGTAAAGGGTAGAAATGGAGAAGCAGTAGAAGTAACAAGTACACCCGGAACAGCAGTTGCGGTTACTGGAGACTTCTTTGTTGACGGTACACAAAGCACTAAGATTGCAGAAATAACAAGACCATCAACAGTAGTATCTGGATTTACTTTAGCATCTCTTACTGGAGCACCAATCGGCGCTTCTACTGCACTAAAGTCTGGAGTAACAGTTAGGGCAGGATCTACAAACACAGACTTTGTTTATGTTGGAAACTCAGGAATAAGTGGTGGTGGAACTGCAAGTGGGTATCCACTGTCCAAAAACGAAAGCATATTTATAGAATGTAATAATCTTAATTTGGTCTTTGCAATCGGCGCTACTGGAGACTCCAGAGGAGTTA
>Ga0070750_10000675_pt1 | contig 18923 bp, 17 predicted proteins | sample VirMetDEL_Nov_24_FD_77013 | JGI IMG/M metagenome (GOLD analysis project Ga0070750, IMG submission 77013) | Aqueous microbial communities from the Delaware River and Bay under freshwater to marine salinity gradient to study organic matter... | ecosystem: Environmental > Aquatic > Marine >...
ATGTCACTTTCAGCACGACCACCTTGTACGATGTTCGGTTGAATTGCATTTGGTACACTTGGGAATTGACCGGGTTGAGCAAGAACCTGTTCGACCGTATCTTCCCCATGGATAGCATTGAGTAAAGGAAGTTGAATTGAATGGAGGTATTGCTCATTTGGCATCTTTGTACCACCTATGAAATTTTGTCCATCCCACTCTACACCAACTGTAGGTTGCATACGATACCCATGTTCCATTCCTCCACTGGTATAGTAGTCACCGATGTTTGCTCCTTTAAGAGAGGTAGCAGGATGAATCTCACGACCACCTTGACGATTTAATACAGTTTGAGTAGTATTTTTATCAACTTTATTCGCAGCAAAATGCTTTGCGTCAATGGCAGATGGGTTGACTGCGATGACATCATGAATAAGAGACTTCACACCCTCTTTGAGTTGACTTCCTCTTGGGTCTTTCACAGGACCCATTGAATGATGAGTTAAACCATATTTAGCAGCCTCTTCTTCATACCCACGACTAAACAAACGAGGTATGACTCCTAACTTTCCGGTGTAAGATGTTTTTACCCAATCATTCAAACCCTTAGTGCTTTTACCTGTACCTTCTTTTCGCCCAGTTGCTGCTTTTTGACGCTCAGCCTCACGATAGCGTTGTACGATTGGCTCGTTGTCATAGACTTCATCAAATTTATCAATATGATTAATGTGTTTGTCATGTTCTAAAGAAATGTCTTGACCACGAGGATGAAACTGCATTCCAGTTCCAAGTAAACTTCCATGTGTCATAGCACGAAGTCCACCTGTTTGTGGTGCTGAATTGAGGAGTTTTTCAGCAAGATTGTAATGTTGCTTGTAAAGAGGGTCACTTTCATCAAAGTCAAAACCAAGAGCACTCATTACATCTTCAACAGACATTTCACGAGTAATATCTACACCGTGTTCTATGACACTTGACATCATATTACGATGTGGTATGATAGTTTCTCCTGTCACTTTTGATGCAAGACTACTTGCTGACTCACGCTCTTCTTCATCAAGACCGGGTCCGTAAGTTGTCAATTGATGAGCGTCATGAGGTACACGCATTAACATTCTATTAGCGTCATAGAATAATCTACTGGTGTTAGAAAGAAACTTCAACTTATCCGAAGAATCGAAGGCACTGGGGTCTGCTTTTTCCATTATAGGTTTTAATTTCTTAGCCATAGATAGAATAGCCTGTAGGTCAGTTGCCATTTTTTCGTCAAATTGTTGATGATGATAATTAAAAGCCCTACCGCTTTTTTCTTTCATTCCTTCTGCCTCTTCAAGATGACGAAGATTAGTTTTAGCATCTTGTAAGCGTGACATCAAATCCTCAGGCATATTTTTTTCATCACCAGCATACATAGAAATCATATCTTCAAGTTGCTCTACTTGATGTTGAGCGTATTCGACATCTTCTTGATATTCAACACTTGAACGAACTGGCATCTCCTCTACACTTTTTCCTGTTAACCCATGGAAATTTGAAAACACCTGAGGGTTTTTAGGGTCGTGACTTCGAGCCTGTTCAAATTTAGGTAATTTCATTTTATCATGAGTGAGCATAATGAAATCAGCAGGGTCATGAGGAGGATGTAAGCGACCAAGGCGAGTAGTCACATTATGCGTTAATTTAGCATTATCAGCCCATCGAGTTTCACCACCCGCTTCACCAGCAGCCATAATTGGGTTATGAGAAGATGTAGGGTGTCTTTCAAGTCGATGGTCATAACCTTTTTTTCCTATCAAATCATAACGCTCGTCAGGACTACGATGTCCTAATTCGTTAGCAACACCGGGGTCTAATGAAGAGTGACCTGTAAACATAGTTTGCTTTGTATTTCTACTTTGAAAACGAGTTTTTCTACCGTACTTTTGATTTGTAGAAGCATCCCATAAAGATTGAGCATCTGAATGCGTGTCACCTTTTGAGTCAGCGAATCCACGAATAACGGGAACATACCTTGAAAACAATCCCATGTTTTTCCTATTTGGCATAATCATTCCATCTTTTGTGATGTTGCCTATTAAACTTTCACCGTTTTCATCCTTAGGCATCCAATCATGAAGCATTTCTAAATGAGCAAGACTATCACGACCTGCACCACCTCGAATGTAGGGCAAATGGAATATTGCACCATTACCTATAGGACCATGTTGAGTTCTCATCCATAAATCACTTTCATCCTCAGGAATAGCGTCGTCACGAGGTCCATTAAATCCTGAATAAGAATGTGAGTCAACATTTCTAACCTTTTTATGTAATAGAATATCAGCGAATGCCTCACCCTTACCTTGCTCAAGTTTCTTTAGGTCGGCAAGCGATAATGGAGATTCACTTTCTTTAAAATGACCTTTACCAGTAAACGAATACTCGCCGTCTTTGTCACGCTTTACACCTAATAAATGATGTAATGCTGCCTCATTAATTCCCGGTTTTACTCCAGTTTCAGCCTCTTTCATTCCAGCAAGTGGCTCTTTACCTGCAAGTATTGTTTTAGCAGTAGCGTATCTTGAAAGTCCATTTAGATGAGTTAGAGGCTCTCCTCCTTCTTCGTTGTGTTTTTCATTTAACGCATTTATGATAGCCTGTGCCATAGTACCGTGTTCTTCATGAGGAGTTTCATGAAGAGCGGTATGAAGCACTTCATAAGAGTGGTCGCTTAAATCTCGAATATCATCTAATCCCTCAATATGCTTACGCTGGTTTTGAGATGTGTGAATTTGACCTCGCATTTTGTGGAAAAACTCAGGAGTGAAACGATGGGCTATGTTTCTTTTAATTCGACCGACTGACATTTTTTTACCATTGTCCAATGTAATTTTCTGCACTTCGTCTCCACCTAAAAGTGAACCTTTACTCATAAGATGTTCAACTACTTTGTTTCTATTTTTAGGTGAAAGCCATTCAAGACCTAAATTGTAGCCTCCCCATCCTAAAGAAGTGCGAAGTCCCTCGTCATCTTCATCCTTATTCATCCAACCTTGGATAGCGTCATCCATATGGGCTTGTGCTATAGCAAAATCCTGCTCCTCAGGAGTAGCGTGTTCCTTCGTTAAAGCAGTGACTGTTTCAGGATTTTCTTGTTTCCAATTTTCAAGATTATCGAGATAAAGGTCATGAAGATGTGAATCATGAAGAGGTCCAGCAAAGGGATGAATCACTTCATTAGTATCAGTATCTGTGTGACCTGTAATGTATTTGTTGCCCTTCTTTTGATGATGAGACTCTTGTAATGACTCATGCTGTTTTACCTGCTCAGCCAACGAGCGTGCTCCGGGTTTAGCGGGTAAGTAGAAATCTCGTAGTGTCTCAATGTAGGCTGGTAGACCACTAACTACATTTTGATGTAAGAGAGGGTGATGTATGTCTTGGAAGGGATGGTCGTTTGGATAAAGAGAGTGTTCAGAATAATTCGCTTGAGGAAATAGAGATACAAAGTCGTGAACACTCGCTTCACCAAATCTTCCAGTCCAATGATGACTTGGTATAATATCGGGAAGTCGACCAGTGGAATAGTAAGACTGTCGCTCTTTTCTTTCACGACCACGCTCTTCCATACCGCTACGCTCTTGTGCCCGTGCCTCTTTTCTTCTTCTACGCCTTTCAGCGATAGACAATTCTTCTTTAGCGACAATGTCACAAATAAAATCATCAGGACCTTTTCTTACTTCATATCCGTGTTGATACAAATTTTCACTGGCTAAGATGAAATTAGCAGCAGAATTTTCATAATCAAGTTCATCGAGAATTGATTTCAAAAGTTCTGAGCGTGCTCGTAGATACCAATCTGTAGCATCTTCTCGCACATTCTCACCACCATCAGTAGCGAGTTCGCATGTATTCTGATGGGTCGTAGCGGTCCTCGTCTATTCGTTCACCGGCTTCCATTGTACCTTCAAGACCGGGGCAATCATCACCAAATCCGAATCGACATCCTGTAAATTGATTACCACCGCATTGTCGGCAAACTGCTTTAGCAACTGCATCTTTTGCTTTAGCAACTGCTTCTTGTGCTTTCGTTAAATTACCATCAAGGACTTGTCGAGGAACTCCATCACCGTCATGAGGATTCATTTGAGGAGAAAGGCTCTCAATGTTTACTGATTCTGAGGTAGCACCTTTGTTAGTGACATCCGTACCTGTGTATAGATGTTGATTTGTGCTGTAGTAAGCATTGCGGGTTTGTCCACCACTTTCAGCAGCGAACATAATGTTTTGAGGCTCGGAATTAAAAGTAGTAATAAAGTTAGGCTGTGAACCCATTTCTGAGGATTTTTGCATTTTCATACATCCTGCTTTACACATACCCATTTTATTCATTTTATCACCACACTTAGGACAGGATTTACATTCACAAGGTTCCTTTCCACAATCACATTTTGCTGCTTTTTGAGTTTCATCGTCAGATAAAGGGAACTCTCCAGTTTCACGCATACCCGGTCTGTTAGTCGCTATTTCTTGCATTTTACCACGCTTTGAAGTCCGTGGTGTACCTGCACTTAATGGATATGTATCGTTTGCTTTTTTCTTAGCATCGTTATCACCTTTACCGTCAGCAGCAAAATGAGGTACCTTCTTACCTTCATGTTCAACCATTTCTAATTGTTCAGCCTTTTCGAGAAGGCGTTGTGCTTTGTTTAGTAATTCTTGGGCTTCACGGCTACTTGTTGATGGGATAGGTTTCATGCTGTCACCTCGGTGCTTTTTGCTTGTTCTGCCATTTCGTGTATTTCTTCCCATGACATTTGGTGAATTTCAGTATTAGAAAAATCGCTGTGTCCTTTGATGATTGCGTCGTCGGCAGCACGGAATGCGTCTACTTCGACATCCTCACTTAATGGAGTCATTGAAGATACATATCCTGCTTTGCGGAGAAGAGAAGTAGGGTCCCTAATGGCTTTACGAAGTAAAGCGTTTTCATGCTTGAGTGATTGAAGGTCGCTGTCCATACTTTCCATTTTGGAAATTAGAGTGTTCATTAACCGCTCCGTTGGAGATACTTCATCACTCATAAAATCGCCTCATGAATCAGGGACAAATCGACCAAAAGTTCCACGGTGAACTTGCATACCCCTGTGAGTTCGTGCTGGAATTACTGTGCCGGGAAGAACTGCATCACGCTGAGCACTGTCAAATTTTTGACCACTGGCGTTCATTTTATTCAACAAAGGATTAGGTGAATCAAAATCAATAACCTCTCTTTGACTCTTTACAATAGCAGTGTGAATGTCCTCAGACAAGTACCCTGCGAACTTGATAACTTCATTGATGTGACTTTGAGCCTCATTCGCATTTCCATCCTCTAAGGCTTTAGCGAAAGCCTCACTGTGAACTGCCATTTTTCTTGCCATTGGGTGCATTTTCAATAAATCCATATGCTCGCCTCGGTTAGTCGTAGTAATGTCGCCTTAAAAGATATTACTGCCCTCTCGGTAATCGAGCATCTAATAATGCTCTACTGTTTTGTTGCTGAATACTTGGTTCCATACCACGCTGCTGAACGCTTGATAGAGGAGCACCTGCTCCTGCTGATGAGCGTTGTTGTGGTCGTGCTGGTGACCTTGGAGTTCTAATCCCCATACCTTCTCCGCCGGGTTGTGAAGGTGGCATCATTGGAGGCATTGCTCCTTGACCACCGATAGGTTGAGAAACCGGAGGCATCATCGCTGCTTGACCGGGCATCTGTTGGGGAGCAACCGCTTCACTACCTCCGGGTTGCTTGCGATATACAAATCGGATGTCTCGGTCACCTTCTTCTAACAGTTCAGGCTGATAGCCGAGCATTTGCATACGCTGAGCAAGGTTGACTTCCATTTCATCACGGCGTAGTCGAGTAATTTCATCTTCTTCCTCATTTGGATAAAGAGTCAACTTCCAATCAGTGACATCCATTTCTTTCAACATTCGAGGGAATAAATTGTCTGTGTAAACTTTTTGACCAAACTCAACAGCACGGTTAGTGACGAGAATTTGTAGACCTTCGTTATTCAAACCACCGGATTTACCATTGTCAATCATAAAGATACTGGAGACACCATAGAATGCTGCGATTCTATTTCGTATCTCGTCACGAACAGCAATGTATTGCATCTCTTCAAGAGTGTCCATAAATTTGACCCAGTTAACTCCACCTCGACCCGATGAAGATTCAATTCCAACTTTAGGCACATAGTGAGGGTCACGCTCCATTTTTTCATCGACAGATTTCCAAAACGACTTCATTGATTCAAGATTATCTGTTGTCACTGAAATGATACCTTTTGGAGTCCTACGCTTTTGATAAGCAGTGTAAATGTAATTGTCCATAGCAGTAAGACTCATTGCTTGTCTCCACATTGTATTAACAGGACTTCGACCGTACAGTTTCGATGGATTGTATTTACTGATATGAATAACTTCACCTTTTGTGAAGTATTGATTCTTACCGCTACCAGCCATATTGACATAATGAGCATCAACAAGACGAGAGCCACATGTTTGACACTTTGGCTCTTGACCCGGATATGCCACTTGGTCACGATGAATGCGACAGATTTTGTAGCGACCACCACGAACACCACGCTTGTCAGCGATAATTCTCATGAAAATAGGGTCACCACGAATAATGTTTTTCACACGATAGAATGCAATCTCCCCACTTTCAGGGTCGACATAGTATTCTTTGATAAGAATAAGAAAAGCATCATCAATGATATTGAGGTCATTTTCTATTTCACCAAGCACTTGCATGAATGTTTGCTCCATGGCGTTTTCTTCATTGAGTAGCCATTTAGGATAGATAACTTGCTCAGGGTCAGGGTCACGCACAGCACCACCGCATGTTTTACATGATTCAACATCATGATGAAATTCCTCATCACATTCAGTACACTTTTTACGGAATTTTTTCTCCCAATGATAACCACGACGAAAAATTTCTTGGCGAAGTTTAGATTGAACTGTGCGAAGAATTAGATTTTCTTGACTTACAGCGTAAAGTGCCGGTAGGGTAATCCCTTGTGCGAGAACAGGCTCTTGAATACCAGTTGTGTATAACGGCATTTGTGGTTCAGGTGTGGTCCTGCGACGGAAAGGACTTGCTAACGCTGATAGAAATCTACTGACTGGACCTTGTTGTTCTTCTGCCATCATAGACCCTCCGCATACTTTCCGATGGTATCTGCGTCAACGCCCCATGAGTTAAGAAGTTCGGAAGATTTCTTGGCATCATCTTCCCAATTTTTGAAACGAACTAACCGCTTTAACTCTTCTTTTCGCACAGGGTCCTTTTCTTCAATAAAGGACAATACAGCCTTCGCTTGTAGTCCTTTCATTTTAAGATGTGGTAAAACACCATTTAGGAATTTACGAAGGTCTGCCTTAGAATAAAATTGTAGGCGATGTTGACTGCGAGTTGAATTTTTGTGAACCTTATTATCGAGAGATAAGACTCCACACTCCATTGTTTTGTAGAGGTCCTCACAATGTACTCTCCCTCTTTCCCCAGTAGCAATCATACCAGCACGAGGTTCACCTCTTTCTGTAATTGTAATGTAGCCGTCAGCATCGAGGAAGCCAGCACCGTAGGACCATACATCTTTCAAAACTAAACCTTCATTAGAAACACGAACATATGTGCCTCTTTCACTGCCCTTCATAATGTCATATTCCTCACCATATAGATTAAGTAAAGTGGAATACTTTCGAGATGTAAATGATTTTTGCATTATGCCTGCATCGTTTATGTTGCTTTGTAAATCAGATACATGCATGGGTCCGTTATTCAAAAGTTGCTGAGATGAGAACTCTAAGTATGCCTGCTCATGTTTAGTTAATTTGTCAGATTGAAACAAAGCAGTACGCCACATTTTACGAGCATCACTTCGGTCACGCATAGCAGAAGCCCATGCTTGTTGCTCTTCTTCACCCCAAACATCTTCATGTTCATCAAGCATTTTGAGTGTCACTTCTGCCTTATCCCATAATTGACAGGCTTTTTGTAATGATATAGCACGAGCCTCACCGAATTGTCGAAGGTGTTTGAGAGAGCGGTCAGACAAACCTAATCCCTTAATGCAGTGCTCCATTCCATCAGACCAAGACAAATTACGAATTGTCAACTCAGTCTCAAGGGCTTTGATAGTTCTAATATCCCCAATAAAATAATCTATATCACTTGAATCGTCTTTATTGTGCCTACGAGCCTTACGAAGTCTTTTTACTAATTCATCAGCAGTACAGTTCATTTTAGATTCAAACCAACCATCACCATTTGGAGCGAAGCGATAGGTCTTACGAATGGCTTCTACAGCCTCTTCTTGATAGGGGTAATCAGCCTTAATGACAAGGTCATCTTCGATAAGTGCAGACCCCCACATAATTCTACCTCACAAGATACCTCTATTTAACACTCAATGCCCCGTCTGTTGTTGATGTTGACTTAATGCCATATAATTGGGAAACAAATTTCCACAAGTATAGCATTGCTCCAAACGACCGAATTTGTGCATATCTTCTTTTACAATAGTAGGTTTACCACCAACACCCTGCTTCTTGGCTCGCTTGCGTTTTGTAGCAGCACGCTTTTGACCTTCACTCATTGAACCACTGGTTTTCGGAGTCTTATCGCTTACCTTAACAGATGGGCGACACTTAGGGTAGCCTTTGCTGGAAGTCTTGGCTTTCGACCTACCACACGGTGGATGTTTTCCAGTTTTCGGGTCTTTACGAGATACATCAACCCACTTTTCTTTAAACCAACGATTTAGGTTTTTGACAATAAGAACATCATGACAAGTACATCGGTCACTCATTTAACCTTCACCTTCCGAGTTTTTTGCTTGTCAATAAGTGCATAACATGGGCACTTAGGTGCTTTCGCTGAACATTGCATGACCCCTTTGAGCATACAGACACAAGGAGTTTTCTTTGTACCTCCACAACAACAAGAGTCACGCTTTAGTTTCATTTCTTCTTCCCCTTTTTCCCTCGAAACTTACCCTTACAGTATTGAACAGCCCAACCGTTAGCATAGGCTGACGGATAAACTTTGAATTTACGCTTGGCTGCTGCTTTACCTTCGGGACATAATTTCTTACGAAGGTCATCAAAACAGATGTCAAACGGGTCACTCATATTTTCACCACTTTACTTTGTTAGCCCAATATGCTGCACTCATCGGTCCACGAGCGATATTCTTTGCGTGTCTTGCTTTGAATGATTTTTGCTTTTTTGCCCTCTTACCAGTAGGATTACTTTCAGTGACAGTCTTAGCACCTTTTTGTCCAAAGCGAATTGTCTTTACTTTACCACCTGAACGAGCCACTACGATATGTGACTTCTTAGGATGATTAGGTGTACGCTTTGGTTTGTTGAATCCACTTACACCAGCACGAGCGAGACGAGGGTCACGCTTTTTGGCTTTCACTACATCCCATGCTATTTCCATAGGACTGCCACGCTGAACCATGTCTTGGTCAGCGAAGAACTGAGTAGGGTCCTCTTCACGAAGTTGTGCAAGAGCATCTTGACCTTGAGCAGTCAAAGCATCAGCACGATTCTTTTGACGCTGCATTTGTGACATAATTCTCATAAATTCACGGCGTTGTTCAGGGTCGTAAAAATTAGGATTCTGTTTCATATCTTGATAATCCGCTCCTGCTTTACCTTCACCGTACAAAAATCGAGCAAACGCTTCTTGGTCCTCTTCGTCATCACCAAGCACACGAGAAGCATCCATACCAAGACGATTGATAGTAGCCTCTCGAAGTGCAGGTCCTCTTTGCATTTGTGAAGCAACATCAGCAAAACGACGAGCCTGTCCTGACTCTCCTGCTTCACGCATACGCTGTGATTCTTGCATGAGTTCCTCAGGACTGGCTTTTGCTACATCAAAACTGGCATTCTTCATTTGACTGAAAATATTAGCGTAAAAGTCCTCTTCTTCGGTAGGCTCTTTTTCTTGCTCTTTTAGTCTCTCCATCATCGGCTTACCCTCCATAAACTGATTTACATCCTTTAACGATGTAGGTCTACTCATACCTCCTGACTGCACATCGTCTTGAAGATTAATCTCAGGTGGCTCTTCCTCAGGAACATAATTTGGGTCGTTAAGGTCACCTTGTTGATAGCGAACTTGGTTCTTAGCAGCATTCCCTGCTAACATTCGAGCGTATTTGTTAGGTAATGGTTTTTTTGTACCTCTTACATTTTCACTACTCAGCCTATCCATTTTCTCTTTTGTATCAGGGTCAGCCTCTTTTTCAGGGTTTTTCATGTGGGGCTTTGCCACTGAAATGACCAACACCATACCTTTACCTTTCTTTCCAACTTTTTCTTCTTTCATGGTATCATCCATCCATCTTTCTTTCTTGGTTTACCCGTTATCCACTCGTCAAATCCGGGCATGAAGTCATCCAACATAACAACACTGCCTCTAAACTCCTTTGTAGCCCAATTAGCAAGGGCAAGGCTCATGGCAAGGTCATCGTGAACTCCGACGCTTTCGAGTCGCCCATTTTTTTGCATACCGAATCGGGTCAACTCTTCTTCTAATTTGTGAGTAAAACGCTTTGAGCGTTCATCTCCATATGGCGTTTTTATTTGACCCTGCTCAAACGCCATGAGCAGTGACATGAATAAACTCTCTTTACGAGTTCTTGTCGTCATAAATGTACGAATAGGAATATCCTGACGAATATCTTGAAGTTCCATAGCAAACATACGCTGAAAGTTGTTGCCTTCAAGTTCGATAAGGTCAGGTTGGAATTTATTATTGAGAAGAATAATTTGACGCTTCTGTGCTGCTGAACCCATACCCTGCTCGTGTACGATACCTACAATTTGTTTCACATCTTCATCAGGTAGTGTTCGTAGAACAGTCATAGCAGTATAGTCAGCGTTCTTATCAGATGCTATTGCAGTGTCCCAACCAATGAAATGATGACCAAGAACACCGACACGGTCGCCGTTTTCATCATACTCAGAATCTGCTACATCAAGGATTTTCAAATCGTGGTCACGAGCCTTTTCAAGCAAAGCCATCGGAAACATACTCGCTACATCGTGAATCGGCTCACACAAATATTCACGAGTAAACTGAATAGCAGGCATCGACATGCGTCGCTGTTCAAGTGCTTCAAGACTCCAACGCTCAGCCCAAAGCGGTTCACCTTCTCTATTAATCGCAGGGTATGTTTCAACTACGAATGTTTCAGTCTTTTCTAACTGAGCGTATAGGTCATTATAACTGAACGGAGTTCCAACCATCATGAGACGACCACTGTGGTGAAGAACTGGAAGCAATACACCATAAAACCAGTCAGCAGCACGCTGTAATTCACTTCCAGTTGTACCCCATAGAATATCGTCACATAGCACAACATCGGGGTGGAATCCACGAGTACCTCCACCGACAGACTTCGCCATGATACGACTACCGTTGGTAAACTCGAAGTATGTCTTTCGCCATGGTTTACCAGTTGGTTTAAGGTCTTTCAAACAAGGAGCACGCTCGATATTACCACGAATGAATCTCATGTGTTCAAGAGTCTGCTCAAGAGAGTGTGAAAATATCATGATGTGAGTGCCGGGATTGAAGGCTGCAATCCACAAAGCGTAGGACATAAAGAATACAGACTTACCGTGGTCACGAGACGCTTTCACGCAGTAGTATCGGTTTTCATTCAATCCTTTATCCCACGAACCATGGTGATTAGCATAATCAAATTCTAACACGGTTTCAAAGAAATATTTGAATGAGCGAGCAGACATTTTCTTGTCCATTTCAATGACAAGTTCTTGCATTTCAGCAGATTTCTCATTCATGACTGGTCACCTGCCATATTTTGGTCAGTGGATGATTGTTTCTTTCCACTATACTGGGCTGCTAATTCAGCACCTTGCTTAGTTGCATCAACGCCACCTTGTGGTGTGGCTCCAAAAGCAGCAGCCTGTTCAGCAGGGTCAGTAGTAATAGTTTGTTGAGTAGTTGGAGGCGTAGGCGACGCTGTTAGAGGTGCTGCTGGTCCCATACCCGGTAATGTCCTTTGACCTTGACCACCGGGCACTGTACTCATTGGAGGAGTAAACAACATTTGGGTATCAAGAGACACAGCAGGATTGAAAGTTCGATGCTGTCTTTGCTTTTGCTCTCCTCGGACTTGGACTAATTCTCTATGTCGTTGTGGTAAGTCTTGAGGTCGATTGTACTGAAACATTCCTTCAAGAACTTTTTTTCTCGCATCCAATTGTTCAGGCGTAGCACCTCTAAAATCTTTCATAGCCCTTGTTCGACTAAATGGTTGTACTGCCACTGGAGGAGGTGAAGCGGTAGGCTGAGCAACTGCTACTGGGGTTCTTCGCATAGAAGATAAGGCTTGACCTGCTCTTTGCCTCATTTGACCTGCTTTTTCTCTCATACCTGCATAATCTTGCTCACCTAAGCGAGAGCCTGCATATCCTCCTATTGCTTGAGCCGTAGGTGATGTTGTTTGATATGTACCCATAGCACGAATGCCTGCTGAGCCTAATCCTGCTTCCAATCCTTGACCTGATGCTCCCGCTTGCTCAAGTGCAGTCAAAGCAGATAATCCGGCAAGAGCACCTGAAAGACCAGCCCCTAATCTTCGACCTAACACACCTACTCTTCCTGCTCTTTCAGCACGAGTCTGTATTGCTTGTTGCTGTGGGTCTGTAAGAGGATGTTTTCGCCCTGCCCTATCTAATAAGCGTTTAGCACTTTCTCCACCATAACGCTCTTGTTGACTACGGTATTCACCAGCCTTTGCTTCTCTTTCAAGAGTTGCTTTTTGTCGTTGTAATTCCGCTTTCGCATCAGTATCTGCGATTTCAGCAGGAGAAATCATTTCACTCAATTGTTGTTGAGCCTCAGCAGCCCTTGCTCTCGCAGCATCTACTGCAATTGGGTCCCTTTGAGTTGGTGTAGTCATTGGGAGTTGCTTTTCTTTCTTCTTAGAAGTTAGTGGAATCTGAGCACCTTCTCCTACTGGTGCATAGAACTCAACAGACTTTCGCACGAGGACTTTACCCATCAAATCCCCCCTACACTCATTTTCACGACTTTAACTACATCAGATGAAATGTTAAGTCGCTTTGCTATTCTTTCCCAATCACCCATTTGATGTGCTATTGAGCGAACATCTATTGGCGTGAGACTCAAATGTTTTGCGAGATGACGAACTCCTTGCTCATCAGCAATATTGACAGGGCGTGTTAATGCGTGCTTCATGACTTTGTCATTTTGTAAAGCATCGTCACGCTGCATTTGCTCCATGGCTTTCATCAAGCGGTCAGTCTCAGGCAACATGTTGTCCTGACTCTTCATGTACTCAGTAAGTAAACGCTGTCGTGGGTCACCAAAAGTTTGTTGGAACCTTTGCTCTTGCTCAGTCAACTCTCCAGTGCCCGGTGTAGGACCAATACCAGTCAGTCGCATAAACTCACGAAGATTTGCAGGGTCTGCTTGACCTACACCCGCACGAGCAGCCTGCTGTTCAGGTGTAAGACGACCCACAGGAATACCACCAGTGCGTCGAACTGCTACAGGTTGAGGTGCTACGGGTTGAGGTGCTGGAGCCATAGGTGGAGTAGCAGCAGGTGGTGGAGAAGGGCGTGCCTCCGTGACGGGTCGGCGTGGTGCTGGTTCAGGTCGTGGTGCTGCACTCGGAGCAGACGGTGCCATAGCGAGGTCAGTCACGAATGGAACATGTTCAGGTACAGAAGGAATCAATTCCTCAGGATAACCCATTACAGTTCTTCCAGCAAGACCACCTTCGGGCAGTTCATCGGGAACAGCACGACGCTCTTCGTGTCCAAACGCACGAGCCATCATGTCTGCGATTGCATTTATTGCTTGTCGACGAGCATCTACATTTTCTTGTTGCATACCTTCGGTAGTGACTCCTAATGCCTTTAACTCAGCAGGGTCAGGTTGGTAATGCCTTAAATTACTTGTACCATCTTCATGTGCCCCTGAAAGCATAGCCTTCACATACATCTGAGCCATGTTTTTGTGAGTGCTTCCGTTTTTCGTCGGATGCTTTGTACCTGACATGAACTCAGGCTCAAGGGGGACATGCTCGCCTTGTAGAGCATGTTGAAGTAAATTATCATACTGAGTTCGATTACCTTCTTCATCAGGGTCACCGCCGAATGCATCGAGTAAATGACTAAAAATTCGAGCACCTGAACTTGGTCGAGATTGACCGCCGGATTTTAAACGACCGAATAAACCAGTAAGAGCCGAAGTAGAACCTAATTCATTTAACAGATTTTTAGTCATCTCTTCATTTTGTAATACTGTTTTCAAAGGTTGCATGGTGTAGTTTGTACCTCCTGCGGTTTGTGCAGTATTAATTGGGACTTGGACATCAGGAATAATATCAGGATTTTCAACAGCACGCTTGAGTGCTTCTTTAATATGACCACGAGCACTACGCATTGTCTCAGCAGGGGGAGTTTGCTGTCGAGCCAACTTATAGTGCATAAGGTCAGGCATGTGATGGGCTACTGACCAAGATTGTACTTGGTCAAATGCAGGGTCAAAATTCACACCACCGGGAGCATTTGTAATATGAGAATCGGGAAGTTCACCTCTTGGACCTATGACATCTCCACCACGACCCTTAAGACGACGACCAGCAGGATGAAGGTCATCTATTGAAATGTGACCACGACTTAACCATTCTGTGTTCGCTATGTCATCAAGACCTAACTCTTGAGTAATTTCTGCCAACTGCTTCCAATAAGGAACTGAATATGATTCAAGAAAATGCCCAATCTTTTCTTTACGATTAGGTCGATTTGAAAAGGCTGTCACGAAATGTCCATCAACACTTCGATTAGGTCTATTTTGAGGAGACATATTTGCATTGTATGGTGCTGCCTTAATTTTACGCCATTCCATAGAATCGACATCAGGGAGATGGTGGTGACCGCTTTTATCGTTGTGTTCAGCGTTGTATCTATCAATTGCTTCTTGCAGAAGAGATTTCGCTAATGCTGGATTTTGACCTTTGCGTGCAAGAGCCTCACCGAGATGATGCCATACTCCGTCGTGACCGTGATGGTGGTCAAAACCATCAGTATGATAGGTCATTTCACCATGCTTACCTCTTCTAAATTCGCCGGGTATCAATTCACCCATACCAGCGTGACCCATCGGATGAGGTTTGTAATTCCCGTAGTGTGCAAACATAGGCACATCAGGTCCGTTAGGGTCAGGATTGAATGCCTCAGGTGGAGGGTTTGTAATTAAATGAGGGGTACCTTTGAAAAATCCATAGTTTCCATGTCCTTTAAGCAGAATGTCTGCTGATTTACGGACAAGGATTTGCCTCATGCTCTATTGCCTCCTCGACCAGTTAGATAACCAATTGGGTCAAGTCCGAAAGTTCGAGCATCAGTTTCATCCTCAGTTGCACCTTCGGGGCGAGTCGTTTGTTTTGGATTATTGCCGGGATATTTCGGTAATGTAGAAGCAGCACCAGCAGTGTCAGGTGTACCCATGCTCTTCTTTTTCCGGTCTTTATCTTTCATCTCACGCATGAGTTCCTTCATTTGACGAAGTGCGAGACGAGCCTCAGCAACCAAGTATGCATTTGTGCGTGCTTTTAACAAATTGCTGTCAGGCACTGGGTCGCTACTCATTGTCACCATACCCGGCATTTTCGGGCGATTGAGATGAGGGGTGCGAAGTCTTGGGGGCTGGATGGGTGGGGCACGGACAGGATGGAGTCGTGGGCGTGGGGCACGAGGCATGTTGACCTGAGCAAATGGTAATCGAGCACCACTCATTGGTCGTACTTGTCCAAGAATGTTTTGCTGCTCTTGATAACCTCGCCATTGACCGTAAGCCTGAGGGTCTTTGGACATCGGTTGCTTACTGGCGATACCACGGTGAGACATTTCTACAGCAAGATGAGGTCGCATTAAACCAGTCTTTCGACCCATGGGAAGATTACGAGATAGAAGTTTAGCACGAGCAGATGTACCTGAGCGACCAGTATAGCCACCACGAGGGCGTTTGAATTTACCAGTCGACGGTCGCCACTTGGCTCGCTCTTCTGTCTTACGACGCTTTTCGGTCTTACGCTTTGACTTTAAAATTTCAGACCAAGCGTGTTCCATCGGCTCGCTCATCTGAATCATTTCACCACCAGCAGCACCCGGTCCCTTGGCTTGAGCAGCGAGACTGGTCAAGAATCCACCAGCACCCGGAGGTGAGGTTGGTTCTTCGGGAGATTCACGAGGTTTGAACTCTTCATCCTCAGTCTCTTCGGGTTTATCTAAACCCATATGATGACGACGAACCTTGATATGTCGAATTTTCTTGTCCTCTTTTTCTTCAAGTTCTTTCTTCTTCTGTTTACGGTCCATGCGTGCTTCTTTATCACGAGCATCTTCCAGCCCCGTAGGTGTACTTTCATCTTCATGATTAGCACGGAACATATGTGATGACTCGGAGCGTGGAGCATACATTCGAGTATCAGAAGTACGACCCATCATGCCCTCAGTCATGCTGTTCACCTCCACTTAACACATCATATGCTTCGTAAAGCATTTCACTTAAATCGGTGTAAACATTTTTGACAACTGGATTTACGGGAAATGCTTGAATCATGTTTTGAGTCATATGCTCATACTCTTCAAGAAGTCGTGTGGTAAATAGACGAACAGGTAGAACAACCTCAGGGTCATCACTCTCTAACAGCGTCTTAAACGATTCATGCATTAACTCGAAAATAGCGGGTGCTGAAACAACAACATTTCCATAAAATTCAAATCTTTGTGTCATACACTTAGCGTAATCAACAATGCACATAATATCATCATCACTCAAATTAGGTCGAGACATAATAAGACGATAGCCGGGGTGAGACACTTGGAGAAGGTCGGGTACTGGGACTTCCATCATTCAAACTCCTCCTCAATATGACCGACTAATTTTTCTCTAATTCTCGCCCATGATTCAGGGCTTTCCTTTCCTAACTCCACTTTGAGAATGTTAATCGTATTATGAATCTCACCATTCTCGGATGTAGGTCCCCAGTCCTCTTGCATTTTTACGAGGTCTTTGATGGACTCCCTGACTTCTTTGTGCAAGGACACTGCATCTCTAACAAACCCATCTTCATGAACGCTCCCTTCATTGAGCAATTCAGACAGTTTATGATTGAGTAATTCGACATTGGACCTGAGTGTGTCAACTTCCTGTCCCACCACCATGGCTACCTCAGCCACGGCAGCCCTTTGAACTAACGGTTGGAAATGATGCTTCATGTGATGATAGACAGTCTCTTCACGGATGCCGAGTTCTACTGCAATTAATTCAGATTCTGACCCATCTGCGAAATATCGCTGCTCGAAATCTGAACGCTGAGGATGAGCACAAACTTTGCACTGAGGATTAGCAGCCATGTGAAATTGACCCATGTGATTTCGATAATGACGGTCACTGGTGTTAAAACGCCAACCCATATCTTCGTCAAGTTGCTTTGCTGAAATTTCACCAAGAAGCATACCCTGTTCTAACTCATCACGACTGGGGTGCTGGCAAAAAGGACATGACCTCTTAGTGACACGCTCCGCAGTCCCCATGTGCCCTTCTAAAGCAGCATCAAACATAATCCTTTTCTTCTCGTTGGGAGAGCGAGGTACATGTTCGGGCGTATTCCAAGAGTTCCTCAAAATATCGCAAATCTTGCTACTGCAAGCAAGGACATTATAAAAAACAACAGAATAGAAAAAAAGGAGTACATCAAAAGAATAAACGCATGTAAACAATGCGTCTACCTACTAAAAGCAGTCGATGTGTGTAGAAAGTGCGGGTGCTTTGTAAAGATGAAAGCAATGTCACCTTCAATGACTTGTCCTATAGGAAAATGGTCAACGAGTGAGATTACTGTAGATTCGACTCAAGATGAGGGATGCTCCCATGATTCCGATGAGGTAAGCACTGACTGAATTTGCACTCAAACTGTCGCCTTTCAAAACAAGAATGATTCCGAGCGTGATGATAATACTGATGAACTGTACCATAATCATATCCGTAATTACACTTCGACTTGGTGCAAAAACCTGAACTGTCGGTTGTGAAAGAGAGGAAGCATCAAATCCAAATGGTTTGTTATTCATTGTATCACCTTATTGTTTTGGTAGACCCATAAGTCCACGGGCGACACTACCAATTCCGCCACCGACTTTATTCATCATGCCTTCATCGGCTAATGCTGCTTGAAGAGCACCACCCATCATGGACTGTTGGGCGACAGCCATGATTTGTTGGCGTTGCATTTCAGCCTGCTGTATAGTTTGCTGACTGTTGTTGACAACTTGATTTAGAAGCATAGACACATTTTCAGAACTCAAAGTCTTGATGTTATCAGGCATTGATGTAATATCCAATTTCATTGTACCTTCATCTTCATTTATTAGGAAAGTAGCATCTTTCAAGATTGTGATAAGAGATAGAGAAGTTGCTGTTGCTACCAATTCAACGACTGCACTAAGACCACCAGTGGCTATGAAACGATGAATAGGATTTTGAGATTGAAGTAAAGCGTTAAAAATTTCAATTTCACTTGGCGGGGTCATTGGTTGTTGACCAAATTGCTGCATTTGATTGTACTGTTGTTGCACACCCATACCTCCCATTAAACCACCCATGAATGGACTTGGTTGCTGTTGTTGCATATTTGCACCAAGACCCATAGCACCATTCGATTGCATACCACCCATTGGAGCACCAGTGGCTGATAAATTCAAACCACCGGATTGTTGATTTTGATTGAAATTAAACATACGACTCACACCTGCCCAGTGACTCCCTCAACTTCAATGTTCTGTTGGGGGACTACCATACTTTGCTGTTGATTCAATAGTGCTTGAAATTC
>Ga0070750_10000679_pt1 | contig 18902 bp, 32 predicted proteins | sample VirMetDEL_Nov_24_FD_77013 | JGI IMG/M metagenome (GOLD analysis project Ga0070750, IMG submission 77013) | Aqueous microbial communities from the Delaware River and Bay under freshwater to marine salinity gradient to study organic matter... | ecosystem: Environmental > Aquatic > Marine >...
ATCATTTTCAACACTTCGGTTCCGAAACTCGGTACAAAACCATCTGGTGTTTGATACAACAAAGGTATGCGTCTTACCAGATTATCCACCTCTGTTGGAGCCGAGGAAATACCTTGGGGGAGAGATTGTAGTATTTGTGTATTTTCTACGACTCCAGAGGCAGATATACCAGATATATTGTCACCGAGCAAAACAGTGCCCGTAGTCGGTGGGTACTTACCATTGTTATATTCATATATAGATAAAACAGATGGGCCATAGCTTAGTGCTTCTAAAAAAACTTCATCGCCACCAAAACGATCGGGTTGTGGAAAGCTAACTACCCAACCAACACCAAGCGCACCTGCATTTAATAAATCTACATGTATTTGTGCTAAACGACTTCTGGGTATAGGCCAACCACCCTCTTTTTCTATGTCTTCTTCGCTGATACTTAAAATTACAAAGTTGCCACTTGGTTGTTGTTCTTCTACAAAAGCATCAAATATTTGTAATTTTAGGATCTGTAAAGGATATAACTGAAACAACAGTGGCAGTAACAGTATTATAAATGTGGTGAATATAACTTTCTTCATCAAGAACCTTGCCTTATTGTTATGCTTGAGTTGCCTGTACCATTGATTTGCACAACCTTAGATACGCCGTCTTGTATAAAAATTACTGTGTAAGACTGATCGCCATTCACAAGAACCTGGGCACTTTGATTGACTGTACGAATTAGTTTTACTTGGCTGCCTTGAATTAGTGTGGTTATTTGAGTATCTCTGTCTTGACCTACAGCTGTGCCTGCTATATTTATACCAGCAACAAAATTAGTAAGCTGGTCTTCTTCTTCCTCCGTATCTAAATCATCAATAACATCTAACAAATCCTCAAGAAAATTTACATCTAATAGGTCAATATCAAGCTCTGTAAAATCAAAGTCCGGATCTTCTTCTAATAAATCCTCTGCTAATAAATCCACATCTAAGTCTGTAAAATCTAAGTAATCAGCGGTTTGTGTCTGCTGTACTTCCTCTTCTGATATTTCTTGTTTTGGCGGTGAAACAATAAGCAGATTATCTATAAACTCTAATGATATATCCAAAGTAACAGGTTTAGATGGTGTGCTTTCAAACACAGTTGTAGTGGTGGCTTGGTAGGGTTTGTTTAGTACAACCTGCCCTGCTGCGGTCGTTACTAATATTTCGCCACTAGCGTCGCCAAACTGATCGGGCAAAAGAATTATCAAACTTTCGCCAAGCTCGTTTACTGTGGCTGTGAAATCCGTGCCTCTCACAAAAATCTGTGAAGTCGGCGTAGATAGAGTTATATTTTTTTTATTAAGTTTATTTACATTGCCAGATATAAAACGAATAGTACCGCTAGCAAATTGCAAAGCCATTTCTGATTTATCCGGGTTTGGATCAAAAACATATTTATCAATCAGTAGTTGTGAGTGCTCGGTTAGCTTTACTGTACTGTCATCAAGAAAAGTTATAGCTACACGACCAGCTCGTGTTTGCACCTCATCGTTTGAGGCAATATCAAAATCTAATTCAGCTGGATATGCCTGGCCTCTTACTACCTGCCCATAACCTTTTAATTCTGTAATATCACCGATACTAGCAACTTGTGCTTGTACCGCCGTCGCTTTGAACGACGCAGATATTAGAATTAGAAGTGTTAGATATAATTTTAAGCCAGTCACGAGCTAAAGTAGATGTTTGATCTATGTTAAAAGTATTACCGCTACCATCGAGGTCAAGGTAAAAATATCCAGCGTCGCTTGAGCTTGCGCCATAGCCACTACCAGTAAAGTTTACTGTGTTCGTTGATCCGTTGATGTCCATATAATTTGTTGCATATTCGTAATCAATATCAAAATCAAGATCGTTGCTGTCGCCAGTAATAATCCAATCCAAGTCCAGATAACTTGCATCATCATCTTCGCCTATTTTTATGTCAGCAGTGTTGCTTGAGCCTGTAACATCGATGTTTAAATTTACATAGTCTGTTGAACTAAGACCTGTTGAGTTCATCAATAAGTCCCAAACATTGCTGTCGCCATCAAACTCAAAAAAACCTGTAAAGTTACCGCCGTCTATAGCATCTGATCTAAAAATATTACTAGATCCTATTTGGTTAATGTCTAGCACCATAGTAGCTCCGTCTAAATCCAAAGCAGTCATAGAGCCAGAGGAAGCCGAAGTTCCACCAATAAGGTTGGTAGATCCTAGCTGTTCGAGATCAATAGAAGCATTAGAGCCGCTTTGATCTACATAAATTTCATTATCAGCTAATAAGGTAGCTGAGAATAAAAAAATAAATAAATATCTCATTAGTTCTCCGTAAAAGTCCAAAAACCTAACTCACTACCTTGGTTTATAATATCAACGATACCAATTTCTATAGCGCTTTGCAAAGCGATAGACTTACTTTCGTTCATGGCATTTCCGGACTCATACTCAACTAATTCAAGACCATCTGCTATATATCTAAAATAATCTTTAGATATTCCTACTGATAAAATTGTTTTGGTTGTTAAATTTTCAAGTAGTATTTCACCTGTGCTGACTGAAACAACTCTTATAGAAACCAGCACAGTATCTTCTCGATATTGCTTGCTTGCGCCAATACCTAAGTATCTTGCACCAATACCACCTGTAAGCAGATTAGTATTATAGTCTACTATGCCACCCTCTATGATAAGGCCAGCAAATAACAATGGAAGCTGGTCATTTCTTTCATCAAACTTTTCACGAGTGGATCTAATTATCTGCCTTTCTTTTGTAATGTGGTCTATACCGCCACGCTCAACTACACGAAAGAAGCCAGATTGTTTCAGTGCTCTTATTAAGTATGTTTCTGGCGCTTGCGTCATTGCAGTAGAAAAATTAGCATAACCATCTACACTTTTTCTTTGCCCGGTATAGTCACTAAACTTGTAAACAGCTACCACAGGTTTTTGTTTTGGAGCAGGAACCTCTAGTATTTCTTTTGTAATCGGACGATTTATAAAGGCTGATTTAGAAAAACACTTGCGCTCACCAATAATAGTTACTAGGTCTTTGTAGTCTTGGTCTGGGTTTTTTAAGCAGGGTGAGACATACTTTTGATGCGTCGTACAACTAACTACCAAAGCCAAAGTCGCCAATAGGAATAGTGATTTCGGTAGTGCTTTCATCTAAAGTATTATAAATGGTTAATGTTATATATGTCCCATCGGAGGTCCAACTTATTATGTTGTCAAATAAAGTAAAGGATCCAGAGGTTGCTGGATTTTCACCAAACAGCTGTTCAACTAATTGACGTGACAACTGAGCGAAAATTCTGGATTCAAAATTACGAATGAATCTAGCCAACGTCGTGTTTTCTTCCTCACGTTTTGCTGCCTCTTTTAAGGCTTTAATTTCTGCCTCTAAGGCCTCACGCCTGGTAAATTCTTGATTCTCAATAGTTAAATAATGAGCCGAAGTTCCGACACCGCTGAAAGAGGGGGATTTGAAGCCGAATTTAATTTCATCTCCAAATATAAAAGGTGTGAATAATAAGATATAACTACTTATTATTTTTATGAGAGGATTTTTGAATATTACTTTTTTCATTTTCTTTTAGCCTAACAACAGTGTCGACCTTCTCTTTTAAGCGTATCATATCTTGGTCAAGTAGTCGAAGCTGATCGGTCAGTCTGATAATCGTAGTTTTCATCTCAGACACAGCAGGATCTATGGTTTTTGTAATGGTTTGCCATACATAGTAAACAAAATAGCCTAGACCTATAACCATGACTGTAGGAAAACCAAACTTTTGTATGAGATCAACAACCTCCATCAATCTCTCCGAGCATCTATTTTGCCGTCTTCAACAAAGTTTTCTGCTCTAGCTATGCGGTCAAGATCTGGAGGTATATCTAAAGCACTACTGACAATGGTGTCTATGCGTATAATGTCATTGTTCATTATGGAGGCTCTAGTAATAAGCATTTTAGTTATGCCTTGAACAGATTTAATATCAGCAACTAAGTTACTCATAAGTTGTTGAATTATTAATAAAATAAAATAGGCCATGATTAGGCCACTTGCGATCGGTAAACCTACATCAGCAATTAAGCTGATACCTTGGTTCATCCTTTATCTTCACCTTTAAAACTTTTAGATGCTCCAGAGGTGCCAGCGTAAAGACCAAACCATGCTGCTCCTGCGCCGACAATGATAGAAATAAGTCCAGATTGTGACATGGAAGGATCTTCTAGTGCCATAAACCAAATAGTCGAATAATATAAAAGGTAGATGTAAACACTTAAAAACAACCTTGGAAATATTCTCCAGCTATCTACGGCTTGAGCCAAATGAATCCATTTTTGATGAGGGTTTACATTTGTCACATCTTCAAGTTCTCTTATTTTATCTTTAAGAGCTGATATTTCTCTTACCATGTCCATAAACTTATTTAAGTCCATTTCGACTTCGTTTCTGTCCATATCTCCGCTAAATTGACCTTGTGTACTCATACAAAACTCGCTGCTACTATTGCGCCGACAATAAAAGGATATACTGCCCATAACATAGTTTCTAGCTTATCAAATCTTTTCGATCCATCTGCTAGTCTTTGTTCTATGTTTGCATATCTAATAGCACACTCTTTTTCGTGTGCTGCTATTTTATCCATTGCTTGACGTAAATCTGACATTATTTTTTCTTTGTTTTTTTAACTCTAACTTCGGTATATGCCTCATTGACATCCGGTGTAGATTTATCATCGCCAACGTATTGGCCTTGTTCATTTCTAGCTCTAACTTTTTTTCGTTCTGTGTTAGTCCAATAGTCAACTACCTTTTTCCACCAACTCATATTATTCTCCAGGTTTATTTTTAGCTTTTAAAATATTCAAAGCCAAAAGATCAATTAATTTATACAATTTACCAATCCAAACATCATCGGCTGGTGTTGGCGTAATTGCAGCTATAATACTGCTTATAGTTACAACTGCTGTCACAATACCTACTATATTAACAATAAAGTCCATCATTCCTCCTTGTCTGCGTCTTGTAGACTTTCAACATTTTCTTCTACTGACTCTTCCAAACTTTTAAGTTTTTCCACGACAGCTTTCCTTGTTAAAGCAACGGCTTCAAGCTCGTTACCACCCCATGCACCTCTTTTTGAACTGACATCAATAAGCTGTAACATGTTTAAAAATAATTGTCTTTCTTCCATTTTGCACTACCTCTATAAATAATTTATTCGCTTAAAATTTTTTGCACAGAACTAGGACTAACTTTTTCAGATATTTGTGCATCTAGTCCAGCTTTCATGCTAGTAACTTTATCACTACCTAATCCAGCTTCAACCCATGCCTGTACATCACTATTGGTAAGACTTGACCAGTTTATAAAACTAGACAGATCATCTGTGCTAACGGCTTGTGTGCCGTATGTACTTGCAGTCCAGTTGTTGCCATCACTGTCTGTATTAGTGTCGTCTGTTGCAGTAAGTCTCCAATGTACGTTATGCACCACATTTGATTTACCACTTTTTGTAGGGTATGTATCACAAGTTTTACAGTCCCAAGAATATGATATTGCCATATTATTCTCCTTTTAAAATATTAATTTCAGATTGTAAGGCATCAATCTGTTCTTGTTGTTCTTGTATAGCTTTAATAAGTATAGGCGTTAATTTTAAATAATCTAAACTATAATCAGATTCTTTTTCATCATCATTAGGTTTATGTTGTAATAGTTGTACGCTATTTTTATCTACACCAACTTCTTCTAAAGATTGCTCTAAGTCTTGTGCAATAAGACCAAACATTTTAGGCGTTCCATCGTTATCTATTTTATAGTTGTAGGAAACAGGATTTAATTTAGTTATTAAATCTAAACCTATGTTTAAATCTTCTATATCTTTTTTAAAATTTCTATCAGATGGCAAAGAGTTTGCGTTGGTAGAAATACTACCAGTACTAGAGCCATTAAATCTAAATTCTAAAATTGTTCCGTTTGTGGTTTTTCTGTTTAAATCTAAACATCCAGCATTACTAACAGCTATCGCGTTACCAAGAGAACCTCCTAAAAGAGCTCCTTCATTTCCAGCACCACTAGAACCTCCTATGGTTGTACTCGTAGTTCCTATCATTAAATAACCAGTTGCAGATACTCTTGCTAACTCTGAACCAGCGTTAATCCATCTTTGAACACTTGTTCCTGTAGTGCTTGTTTCTACATCTAAACCTCTATCACTGCTAGAAGCACCCGCAGTATTGTGAATTGTTACTGCTGTTCCTGAAAAAGAACCGTCAACATGAAGCAGCGATGAAGGACTACTCGTTCCAATTCCACAATTAGCTGATGGACTTAAAATTAAATCTCCATCACTTACAGTTATTACACCATTAGCTGCTCCTCCTGTACCAGTGTCAACAACTTGCATGGTCATTGAATCACCTGAAGCGGTATTTATATTTACACCAAAGTCTCCACCTGTTGAAGATTTACAAACTATACCTTCGTTAAATGTAGCTCTACCTGCTTGGGACATATCAAGGGTAAGAGCAGTAACATCTGAACCACCATCATTTCCTATAAATGATAAGTCTGCATCCGATGTAGAAGCAGTTATACTTGCATTACCACCTGCCATAACAAAATCTGGTGTAGCATCTAAATTAAATGTAATTCTAGTAGTACCACCATCTTTCATAGTTATAGTTGAGCCATCGGCATCAAGGATAATATCTGTTGCCGCATCAATTATAAAATCATCCGAAGCCGTAATTGTATCTCCACCAATATCTAATTCATCAACAACTAAGTTAGTTATATTGACTAAATTTCTTGACGTGTTAATTACTTCTGTTCCACCTATAGATATACCGGCATTGAAGTTTGCAGCACCCGCATTAGACATATCGAGGGTAAGGGCAGTTATTGCAGCACCACCATCATTACCATTAAATTTTAAATCTTTATCTTGTACTGCTGGTCTTATAATTACATCACTTGAAGAATTAGCTATTTCTAAAATGTTAGTGCCGCCATCGTGAAATTGAAATTCACCGCCGTCTGCATCGAATACTAAATTACCCGCCACATCTAATGTTAAATTTCCACTAGATAAAGCAATAGTAGTACCATCTATAGAAATATTATCTACATTTACACCTGCGTTGGCTGTTATGGCACCTGTAACTCCTAGTGTGCCGCCCACTGTAGCTAGTCCACCTATGGCAACATCATCTGTAACTGTTAAATCATCTTCTACTTTGAGATCTACGACATTTAAACTAGCAAAAGCATCGGTCACGGCTGCGCCGGATCCTGCGCCGTCTAAATAAACTGCTTTGACATCGCCAGCTGGTATGGTTACGTTAGCGCCTGTACCTTGTGAAATGATTATGTTTTGTGATCCACTGGTGCCGTTTTCAATAAAGTGCATCCTACTCATGGTGTTTGGTGCAATCGTTATCGTACAAGCAGAATCTAATGTACCAGTGTATTTTAGATACATAGCTCTACCCGGATCAGTCGATCCATCGGCTACAGTTGTGGTGTGTGTATCGGCGTTAGTGGTTATGGCCTCGGTACCAAAACCAAGCGCTTCACCGATTAGTTCTAAATTGGTATTTGTTTCAGATCCCCAGGTACCACTGGATTCTCCAGTGCCTATCTCTTTTAATCTTAAATCGTTTACATACGTTGCCATTATTTATGTCCTCTTATGTATCATGCCGCATCTCTGCCAGCGTCTATAACAGTATAGTTTGGAGTTTGACTTGTCGCAACCTCTGAGTACCCAGGTGTTTGTGTGGTACTCACCTCTGCATAGCTTGGAGTTTGGTCAGTATCAATCTCTCCGTACACCATAATAAAGCCTGGACTCGCTGTTACGCTTAGACCTGTAAGGCTAACTATGGCTCCTGCATCTATGGTCGGTGTGCCTAAACTTGCAGCAATATCAAAGCCAGTTAGATTTATGACCTCGTTTTCGTGAACGATTACCGATCCGATAGCCGAAGTGATACTTTGTGTAGCTGGTGTTACATTAGCTTTTGCAACTACTCCAGGAGCTCCCAAGCCAGATGTAATTGCTTGACCTGTAAGCTGGACAATAGCAGCTGCAATAACGCTGGTTGCTCCTAGTCCAGAGGTTATAACTTGAGTAGCTGGTACCACATTGGCTTTAGCAACAACAGTTACGCTGCCAAGACCAGAGGTTATTGATCCAACACTAGATAATTCTACCGGTAGAGCCGTACCCCAAGCGCCTTGTCCCCAGGTGCCTCTACCCCAGCCGTTAATGTTGGCCATTACATGCTGTCGCGGACTTCTACTAGCAAGGTTTTGACATTATTGAGCTCCTCTCTTACAGGATCCGTCATAAAGTCTAAACTTAACATTGAGTCTATTTTTGCTATAGCCGCTATGATTTTTTCTTTGTTAGTCATATTTTTTTAATACATCTTGCACTACCTGTTGGTGCACAGCTGTTTTTGCCATAGCTTCGCCTCTGTCTTCGGCTGCATCGTAATCAAAGATTAGTGTCTTTGAAGATTTCTGCGGTGTCGTCGAAGATTGTTTTAGGCTCGCCAATCCTTGTGGTTGTGTCGATTTTTCCATAACCATCTGCTATACCCTCCTTTTTTAATATATCATATGTTTCGCTTGATTTGCCTTTGTAGTTATTTGCTGCATCGGCATTTATCAAACGTCCTTTTTTGATGAACCTTTGGTTCATTCTTACCATGGCTAAATCTGGATCTAGGTCTGTTAAAACCAAATTTACCTCATAACCATTGTCTTTTAGAATGTTTATTTTGTTTCTAATTTTTTGCGGGTTGCCTCCTACAGTTGGAAATAATAAATTATCACCTCTTTGCATTGCAATTTCAGCAACATCGTTGATTATTGCTTGTGACTCTGCATGCACAGCATTGCCACCTATACCTCCTTGAAACTCTGGAAGAACTTTTTTTGCTTCGTCTGGATCTATAATCGTGGCGTTATATTTAATTGCAAGCGGGTTTGAAATTGCACTTTTTCCTGCCGCTGGTGGACCGATAACTATAGTAGCAATTTTTTTACCAGAGTTTTTTGCCATAACATTTGCTGGAACTTCTAATCCTTGTTCAATGTAGGCTAAAGATCTGCCGCCTTGATAAAGCTCATCTGCGGCTGCTGAATATCCAACAACATCTTTGCCAGCAAAATTAAATTGTCTAGTGGCTGCCCACTCCGGAGTGCCATATCCAGGCATTTGTTCTGTTGGTATCATGTCGTTCATTTTATTTTCAGCTTTGACTATAGCTGGGTGATTTTCCATTTGTTTGGTTTTGTCGGCGTTAGAGAGTTTTGGATCATCTAATATTTTTTGCATATCTAACATGTCTTCGTCCAAAGACCTAATACCTCCAGGCGCTTTTAGACTTGCTTTTACTGGTTGCTTGGCTAGAGCTGCAAGCTCTCCAAAAAGCGGAACCGCCGCAAGACCAGATAATCCTGCGATACCGAGATTTTTAAACCCCTCGCCTATTTCGCCTTCTTTAAAGTCTCTGATAGAATCACGACCATACTTACCGGCGGCTGCAACATCTATGGCCATACCTGGTGGCGTAAAGCCTGCTAATATTTGGCCAAGCAAAGGCACGTTTGCTTCGTACTCCTCTATGCCTTTGTCTAGGAAATCTCTGTTATCGGGTTTGATATATTGAGATACATCTGTTTGAGGAGCTGTCAACAACATGTTATTCATATCCTCAAGGGACATAGCTCTGTCAAATAATGTTGGGGTGTCAAATATATTTATGTCGTTGATGTCGCGCATTTTATGATTATAACTGAAACTCTAAATATTTCTAATCGTGCAGGCCTTGGAACTTTCTCATAAGAATCCTCTGGACTTTGTGATACGGAAAGTCCTCATAGCCAGGATGTGAGTTCTGTATCTGCGTGGCTATCTTTCTAGCACCCAAACCTTTTTCTCTAAGCGCTTTGATGTGTTTAAGGACCGCTTGTTCCTCTGGAACTGGCACTAGCTTAGTCCTTCTTCTGCTACCAGAGTCGTCGTATTCTTTGGTATAACCAAAAGGTACATGTCCGCCGATTGAGTAGCCTTTTTCCGCATAGACTAACTTGCCGCCGTTGAGCCTGGACATAATCATTTCTCTTTCTATCTCAGCAAACTGCGCCATATTAGTCAGTAGGTTTTGGTTAGCAAGTCTAGTCATATCCATTTTTGCCTCAAGACCTGTCTTAGCTTTTTCTTTGGGCAAAACCACTGGTATATCTGCAAACATATCGCAGAAGAATAATGTTATTCCAGACTCTTCTAGCGTTGGCACCATATTAACCATTTCTAAAAAAGATCTTGCAAGCCTATCTAGTTTGGTTGCTACTATCACGTCGTTTGCGTCCATGGTGTCAGTCAGCTCTCTGGAGCCTGGTCTTTCGAGTAATGGCTTCATGCCACTAATGCCAGCGTCGGTAAAGAACTTGTCAACTTTCCTGCCGCCGTATTTGTTGGCGACAAACTCCTCAATCGACTTCTTTTGCTCGTCGAGTGAAGATCCGTCTTTGACCTGCTGCTCAGATGATACTCTGATATAGCCGTAGATATTGTTTACTTGTTTTCTTGGTTCAATCATTTTCTATCTCCAAAAGGCGTTGAAGAAAATATGGTTTCCCATGGTTGTTCACCTCTTAGAGTTAAAACAATATCTCTTATCATTTCTCTGTCGATGGAATCTCCATCAAACTCAATTTCTGATAAGGGTTTGTTGAACTCTCTCAAAATGCCTTCTTGGTCAGTTTGTCTGACTTCGATAGCTTTTTCTATTTCTTCTTTTGTAGCTCCTATATCAAATATTTCGTTTTTGCCGTAATAACTTAAACAATAAGATACGAACCAATCTTTTTCTTTTTTATCCATCATGCTGCCTCCTTAATAAATCTTAGTTTTGGTTTTAAATCTGAATGTGATCTGTTGGGCCTGGTTTCCCAGCCTTTGTTGTTTGCACTGTATTTGATGTGCTTATCTTTTTTGAATCCAGCGTATTCTAAATATCTGCCGCTTTGGTAATCGTGTATGTAAGTCACAAATTTAGATACCTGGTGGTACAGCTGGAAATCGGACATGGCCTCTCTAATAAACTTGCTGTAATACTTTCTCTCTTTGTTAGTCTTAGGCTCAAAGTTAAAACATATTCTAGTAAACTCATATACTTTAGGATCTGTCCACCTAGCAACTGGTCTGCCGATTGTACAGATACCAACAATCTGTCCTTTTGTGTATAAGTAACAATCGCCGGCATCGTCGTACCTAATCCTTAGATCCTCGTGTTCGTCTTTCAACCAGGCTTCTGGTAGATCCATCGGATCAACCATTATGCACTTAATCCACTCGTCACCGAGTAAGGCCACATAACTTTTCTTGTGGCCTACTGGTGGTTTGTTGGTTCTATGAAACTCGCTGTAAAAGATTTTAGCAAGCTGCAATGTAACCGGGATTGTTTTCATGCTGCCTCTCTTCTCCTTGTTTTTGTTACTCACAAGACAATAATAACAAATGCACAAATATTTGCAACTATTTATAACTTATAGTATTCTTATCTTAAATTATTTCGGAGGACCTATGAAATTAGAATTTGATGTATCGAAACCAAACACAGCGACTATTCAGTTTAGAATAGATCCAAATACTAAAAAGATGTTGACCGCTGTGAAAAAACATTATGGAGTTGGCACGGGCCAGCTGCTCAAAAAAATGATTCAAGAATGTTACAAATCTATTAAGGAGGAGTTATGAAGTTTAAATACTTTAATCAGATAATGCCAAAGCTAAAGGCTAAATATAAATTTACCGACAATGATTCTATAATCGATATTATGGAAAACATTATTACTGATCCTAAAGATCTACAACAATTCAAGCTGGCGTTTAAATATCCGAACGGCTTGCCTAAGTGGTTGCATTGATGACTAAAGACAATGTCATTCACTTAGAAGATGTGGCTAGTCGTTTCCGGGACCTTTGCACTAGTCAGATAGAAGATCTAGAAGATCAGCTGCCGAATGTGACCAACTTGTTAGAAAAAGACCAGATCCTAAAAGAAATTGATGCACTCAACGAACTTGCAGATAACTGCAATCGGGAGGCAGAAATATTAATCAAAGAATATAAAAGGAGGAGAGATGAAAACAAATCTTGAACACGGCCAACGTGTAAAATTATTAGGTCATGCCATATTCGGATATTTTTATGGCTATAATGACGAGGGTAAGGTTAGATTCCTAGACGAAGAAACTAACCAGGTAAGTTTTGTTGATAAAGATGATTTGGAGGAAACTTATGAGAAGTGGAGCTGAAAAAGAAATTTATGTGCCGACCTTCCAAGATTGGTACACAGAAAATTCTAGTGAGCGTCGCAAAGATCAACTTGAGCCGTATTCAAAAGAAGAGGCTGAAAGAATCTATAACGACCTCGTAAAACAAGGCTTTGACTTTCCTATCTGGAATTAGTTATGCCACAAATACCTCCTATACCTATCTGGGATCCAGATAGTAAAAAGAAATTTGACTTTGCAGAAAGCATTTACCTGGCTATGTTTCACTTCATGCCAACCGATACAGTGGAAAGCCTAGAAAATCATTACCGGGACAACAAAAAAGCTGTAGCAACTATGCAGCGTATGAGTCCCAAGCATTACGATAAATTAATCGCAGATTTTAAGGCCAGAAAAAAAGAAATCTTAGAGAAAAACCAGGACAATAAGGATCCTAACGAAACGGCGGTCCGTTAAACCAAGCAACAACTACATATCTGTCGCCTTTGGTCACAGGTTTGACTTTATGTGACAAAAACGAGCTAAATGCTACTACTTCACCCATCTTTGGGCGCGTACAGCTCTCATGTTCGCTGGAACGGAAGCAAATTTCGCCGCCTTCGTAGTCTTCGTTGAGCAAAAGGCTCATGCTGATCTTCCGCAGCGCAGCTGTACCCTCTGGTCCTATGTCTAAATGGTATTCATAGCCGTTAGATGGCGCTTTATAGTGAATAATCTGCGCTTTTTCTATGCCAGTAATGTCATATTTGAAGTATTTATTGGCTGAAAAGGCAATTTTGTTCAAAATTTGGTACAAACGCGTCTGTTTTTCATCAATATAGTAAATAGTAGCGTCCCGGACAGTCGTTTGCTCGATTTCATCGCCTTTATCGTGCACTTTGGCCACGATTCCCTCGGCTTCAACTACATAATCTAAGAACAGTTCTACATCATCTTGGCTGACAGACAGACCGGTTACGCCGTGATTAGGTAGAATATTGTCGCTCATAGTTCTGCCAGTTATTTTTTAGCGTATCAAGCCAATCATCTATCGCCATGACACAGATCTTGTCGTTTTCGTGCGGCCACTCTAGGTTAATTGCATACAAGGGTATGCACACTCGGATCGGTCTGCGGTTGAACTTAAATATCAATACAGGAATCTTGCCATTACTGGCACTGCAAACTTGATTCCACCAGGCGGACTTTAGCCATTCGCCTTCTTTGTAGAATTTGCACTCAACCGCATGAAAGGGTATATCCAAATCGCATAGATCTTTTTGTTGGTATTGGTCTAGGTTGCGTTTGGTTTGGAAATCTATGTCGTTGTCGGCAAAGAAACCATTGAGGATCTTCGCAATGTCACGTTCAAATGCTGCGCCTTTATTTCTGGAGTTAATCGGCATTGATAGAGTTTCTCAAAATATGCAAAAAATTGCAAACGCATTGCGAAACTTTTTTCACAAAATTTTTTTGCCTTGAGTTTTTCTTGTGATTTAGTGTGTCTAACTTAGTTCTATACGCACTTGCATACGCGTCGGCAAATATGGGGGTGTAGGGATCCTAAAAAAACCAAATGTCAGTAAAAAAGCGGCCTCTAGGGACTCCAATTTATTGCGTGTTGCTATTGTGCTCACAAGTTGCACATAGTTGCACAAAAGAATACAGGATTGCACACCCAAAAAAGTACGCAATATCAATAACTTAGAGCATTTTTTTAAAAAAAGTCAAAAATTTTTCTTTCCGACTGGAAAGCGGCCATTTGCAAGTTATTGATCTATTTATCTTTTGCAGAGTAGTTTGATGTTTCAGCACCTAGTAATTGTCCCAAGCGCTCCTTGATTTGCTCCCTGCTCATCTTCTCCAGGTTAGCATTTATGTTTATGTTCTGGGATCTATTGATGGATAAACCGGCGAGTTGATTTAGCTCTTTGATAGCACTGACCGCTGCATTGAACTGTCCACTTTCGTATGCACTCTCCATAACTTTCCACAACATCGTGCCAGTCTTCTGTGGAGTAATTGCATACTTTTCAGCAAGCTCATCTTGTTTAATCCGAATGGCTTTAACCACGTTCGGATAATCTTTGCCGTTCAATAATTTATTCGCCGACTGACTTGGAAACTCATACCCAGCTTTTCTGGCTGCTTCCGTCATACCGCATGCACCTTCGGTGTAATGCCAAACAAAGCTGGCCTGCATTTCGGTTAAGCCGTGTTCCTCGTCTTTGTCAAATTGCAATGGCGCATCGGCGATTGGTTTCTTCTTAATCTTCTTTGGCATATCTATTCCTTGCAGTCATGCGTTTTAATATCTTGTAATGCAATATACTTTCCACATTTCTCACACATTGCTTTAACTTTCTTGCGTTTAAATATTCTATCAAACTCTCTATCAAAAACCTCTGGATCATACGGACGTTTTTTAGATCCTTTACCGCCATGCCATTCATTCATAATTTAACCAGTGTATAGAGGGTAGTGTATAACCATTTCTAAATACCCTATTTGTAACCCATAAGAATACCATCTTATAACCACTAAATAATAATATCTTTATATATAGATACACTATACACTAATAGTAGCTTAAACCCGCATAGATACAGCATTTCAGCATACCCTTTACTATACCCTTTACTATACCCTTTTGTTAAAAACCTTTGCATATATCTGCTAATCTTTATCAAATATTATATATAGCATGAACAAGAGTATGCTCACGGCAAGCATCCCAAACAGTGTACCTAACACTCCAAGCACCAAGTCTACTATCAAAACAAACCTCGCTGTTTTTGTGCTGCTTGCAACCTAGCACATGCTATCTCAAAATATTCTTCGTCCATTTCTATACCCACAAATTTATAACCACCCATGACCGCCGCCTTACCTGTGCTACCACTACCCATAAATGGATCAAGCACAACTCCACCTTTCGGTGTGACCAGGCGACACAAATAACGCATCAACTCCGTTGGCTTGACTGTTGGGTGATTGTTTTTTCGCATTTGTACTTGATTGTGTTTGGTGCTGTCTCCAACAGCTTTAAAATCTATATTGCCTCTTTTTAATTCAGCTTTAGCTTGGTTTTCCCAAGCCATAGGTTTTTCAACAACCATATCCAACCCCTCATCTCTATCTTTCTTACTTGCTTTTGGACAATAGAAATAACGAGCCGCATCTGCAAATATCTCTTGCACTTCCTCAGATCCATCGTGCATGACATTGGCTGGAAATCTGCCCTCAACTATTTCACCTCCAGGCTTATTGTCAAAACCAGACTTAAAGACAGTTTTCTTTTGCGAGCTTTTCTTTCTTCTATTTTTAGAGGTATCGAGTTTTTCTGTTCCAACCCGACACTCATCTATATTGATACCGCCTGTACCATGCTCTAACACATTCTCAGCTACACTGCCTTTAAATGGTTTCCTCGCCATAACGATAGGCTCATGTGCTGGCTTAAGTGCTGTACCCCATCCTTCGTATTCCCCTAAATCTTCTCTCTCATTTCCTGGCAATTTATCTACAGCCTTACCTATGTTATGCGACTTAGGAAAGCCACTGCCATAGAGCCACATCAACTGATCTCGTATTTCAAACCCTGCGTCCTCTATCGGAATAGCTCCTCTGTGATAAGTACGAGAGCCAAAAAATGATAGAAGATGTGCACCAGGTTTTAATACATCATGGACTTGCGTCCAAATATCTACACTAGGAACATCATAATCCCACTGCTTGCCCATAAACGATAGGCCGTATGGCGGATCTGTGACACAGGCATCTATGTCTTTAAGTAAGGGCAAGACATCATTACAGTCAGCACAATACAAGGTAGCATTGCCTATTTTTTTCATTTGTTTAATCACTCCAATTACTCCCTAATGATCCGCCCATGTCATCCTCTATCGGCGTGTAATCTATGTCATATATCTTCTTGCCATTACTTCTGCGCGGCTCGATGCCTCTTTCGTGTAGGACACGGCTTGCTTCTTTGAAGTCTGGCATCCTTGGGGATTTAATCCCCAAATCGCGCAAGAGCTTAGTCATCTGGACTGCCTTAGTGCGGTCGCTCGTAAAGTCCACATGCTCCAAGATAAGATCTTCCACACTCGATTGTGTTCGGTATTGCTCATTACTATCCTGCAAGAGCTCACGCTCATCTGGCGAGAGAAACCAATTCTTTTGTCCAGGCACATACATTGTTTCTTTAACCTGGGCCCATAACTGTTGCATGTTGACGCCGTGATTGACATCTATATCTCTGACAGCGAGTACCCAAAATCTACGATTCCCACTCGTGTCCGTTAAGAACTCGCGGGCATTGACACTAGCATAAAACGCCGTGCGGCGCTGATAGGTCGTAAACGCTCGGTCATAGGGTAGCCTCAGTTCATCCGTCTTCGACGTGACAAACGCTTTCAGCTGGTCTATGTCGGACTTTTTAAAGGTAGACTCGATTTCGCCTAGCTCTACAATCCAATGACTTACCGCTCTCTTTACAGAGTCTTTGTCAGAAGGGTTGAGCGTTGCACCCTCCAAGAGCCAGCCTTTATTGTAATCACATAGGCGCTTGAACCATAAGGTCTTACCGAGTCCTTGGGCGCCCTGCAAAACGAGTATGCCTTCGAGTTCAACGCCATTCTTTTCATAGGCGGCAGCCACACAAGAGATTAACCATTTCTTGAGTAACAAATCTCTAAGCTGCGCGGACTCCTCTGTAGTCAGCGAATTGAGAAAGGTAGGTAGTCGGTCTTGTCCATCCCACGGCTCGCTATCTATCCATTCTTTTACCGGGTTATATTCACGCGCCAGGATCTTGAGATAATCCCTCACCTTGGTATGCGGTATGCCCATATTAATACATCGGTTTTCAACCTCAATCAGCGACGCCTCTTCTTGCATGTCAGCGATGAAGGTTGTGTCCGGTATGTCTATCTCCATCTTCTTCTTTATCACGTTGTAGCGCACATCGATATTGTGCACTTTCATTACCCCACCGATATTGTCTTTGGTGTTTAGGAAGCGTCCGCTTGCACTACGACTAAAGTCGTACTCCACCGGGACATCGACATTCTGCAAGATCACTTCGCCTTCCACCACTTCAACTTCGTTCTTATGATCGTTATAGTCGCCTTTACTCTCTGGCATTTGGATCTCGGCGTAACCGCCCTGCTTTTGTATATAGGCCGCTGCCTTCTGTGCTTCCTTCTCACCTGTTTTACTATCATCATTATCCGCGACAAAGACGTGCTTGTGTCTTGGAAAATACTGATACATAACCTCTGCGACCTTAACGAGATTGTAAGCATCGAACGCCACGACCACCGGCTGTGAGCGGTCAGCGTATATAGATGCGGCAGTGGCATAGCCTTCGGCGTAATTTAAGCTGTCGCTTGTTTTAAATATTTCTCTGCCGAGAAGAAAAAAGCTACCGCTTTTTTTAGAACCAGTGAGAAAACGCTTGGTGCCATCGGGAGCGATAAACTGTAGTCCAACAATAGAACCCTGCTTGTCTTTGAGTGGGATAACTAAATTATCGTGTTTGTCTTTGCGTAACCCATAGGACAAGACTTGTTTCTTCTCCAGGTAAGCATGTCTTTGTACTTCCTCACACTGCTCCCAAATAGACTGCGAACGCTGCGCGGCCTGCGAATACTTTTCTGCTGACTTGACTTCGGCTTGGCGTCTAAGCTCCTCAATCTCGGCGCGTTGCTCTTTAGTCATGCGAAACTTTTGACTGTTCTCTGGTTTCCAGATCGCTGTCGGCTGGTCCGTGCTGATACGATAATCACCTATACGGCCAAAGGGGGTTGATTGGTCAAGCCATGCTTGATACCAGCCGACGAGCTTTCTCTGATTACCAATGTTGATGTACGCTCGACCTACCGAGCCATCGGTAATCAGTCCCTTTTTGGGATCGGGTTCGTAGCCATTAGTGGCTAGAAAATCTTGAAACTGTGATACATAATCTTTTGTGAATGGTGCGTTGAAATTTTTGTTAGGTCCTTTTATTTTTAATGACATCAATCATCCCGTTTAAATTGTTGTTTGCTTTGTATTGCAAATGGTTATAGAATAATATCCAAGTTTATTAAATTTTGCAAACACATTATGGAGGAGAAATAATTATGAGCTTAACAATTAGTGGCGAAGGTGGTGGCGGAGATCTACCGAATTTACAACCAGGTATCTACCAAGGCACTTGCTACAGCATTGTAGATATGGGCACAACTGACCAAGAATACAAAGGCGTTGCCAGCAAGAAAACCAGAGTGCATTTATGTTTTGAAATTACTCATGCACTAGATCCAGAAAACAATCCAATAACCATGGAAGACGGCAGACCTTTCGGTGTCTTCAAAACTTACACCGCATCTTTGTTTGAGGCTGCGGCCCTGCGTAAAGATCTAGAGAGCTGGCGTGGTAAAAGTTTTACCGAGCAAGAGCTAAAAGGTTTTGATATATCCAATCTGATTGGTTGTACAGCAAGAATAGAAGTGGGCCATACAGCAAAAACTGATTTCTCACCTGGAGGCAAGCCAAAGATTTTAGCATTGCGTGAGCCAAGAGAGGGTGTCAAGAAAGTCGATACTATCAACGA
>Ga0070750_10000688_pt1 | contig 18750 bp, 22 predicted proteins | sample VirMetDEL_Nov_24_FD_77013 | JGI IMG/M metagenome (GOLD analysis project Ga0070750, IMG submission 77013) | Aqueous microbial communities from the Delaware River and Bay under freshwater to marine salinity gradient to study organic matter... | ecosystem: Environmental > Aquatic > Marine >...
TGTTGGTTATTATCACAAACGAAACAAAGACTTGGTTAAATATTCAGATAAAGTGGTGGCATTTTGTAAAGACGGAGTCATTACCAACGGAACAAAATCCGCATTAGAATATTGTGAAAAAATCAAAAAAAAGTATGTTATTTTAGATTAACAGACTATTTATTAATATATATGTATATATTCAAGGAATTATGAAAGAAGAAAAATTAACATCAGTTAAAATTATAGACGAATTATATCGTAAGTTCAAAGAAAAATCTATTCGTGATGATTTTTCATTACAAAAGTTAGTTAATCGTAGCTTAGATTTATTTGTTTATGACGAAGAGTTCCAAAAGAAAATTTTGGAATATGAAAACTTAGAAGAATCGGGTTCAAAATATTAAAGAGGTTATATGGATTTACCAAAATTAACAAAGGTTTCAAAAAATAAAAAGAAAAAAATTCTTGTATTTTCAGATGATTTAAGAATGTCAAGTGGTGTCGGAACAATGACAAGAGAGATTGTAATGGGGACACTTGATAAATACGATTGGGTTCAAGTCGGTGGAGCAATCAAACACCCAGACCAAGGTAAAGTTATCGATATGAATAAAAGTGTTAGAGAAGAAACAGGAATCGAAGACGCTAATTTAAAAATATATCCAGTAGATGGATATGGTAGTCCTAATTTATTAAGAGAATTAATGGTTACGGAAAAACCAGATGCCATTATGATTTACACAGACCCAAGATTTTGGGGTTGGTTATATAATATGGAACACGAAATTAGACAACACATCCCTATTTTCTATTATAATATCTGGGACAATTTGCCTTATCCAAGGTGGAACGAACCATTTTATGAAAGTTGTGATTTAATTATGAATATTTCAAAACAAACACACAATATCGTGCAAAATGTTTGTCAACATAAAACAAGAACAGAATGGGATTCAACCTACATTCCACACGGAATAAATGAAAAATATTTTTATCCAATAAAAAATGAAAAAGAATTAATTGAAATGAATCAACTTAAATCGAGACTATTTCAAGGTAAAGATATAGAATTTTGTTTATTTTACAACAACAGAAACATTAGAAGAAAAATGACATCAGATACGATTATGGCATTTAGAGAGTTTGCTTACAAACTACCAAAAGAAAAAAGAGATAAAGTTGCTTATGTATTACACACACAACCAGTTGACCAAAACGGAACAGACTTACCAGCAGTAGTTGAAGAATTGTGTCCAGATTTAAACATTATATTTTCTACACAAAAATTAGAAAACAAAGAACTAAATTATCTATATAATATCGCTGATGTAACGATTAATATTGCATCAAATGAGGGATTCGGATTAGGAACTTGTGAAAGTTTAATGTGTGGAACCCCTATTATTGTTAATGTTACGGGTGGACTACAAGACCAATGTGGATTTAGATTGAAAGATAAGTTATTAACTTACCAAGATTACTCAGAAATTCACTCATTACACGATTGGAGAAAGTGGGAACACAATGAAGACTTAACTCACGGAGAGTGGGTAAAACCAGTATGGCCTAAAGTTCGTTCTATGCAAGGTTCACCACCAACACCATATATCATTGATGACAGAGCAGATTGGACTGAAGTTTCAGAAAAAATTAACGAGTGGTATGAAATGACATCAGAAGAAAGAAAAGAGTGTGGATTTAAAGGACACGAATTTGTTTGTGGTGATGATGCTATGATGAGTGCAAGAGCAATGTGTGGTTTGTTTATAGGCCATATGGATACTGCTTTTGAAAAATGGACACCAAGAGAAAGATATGAGGTATATAAAGTATGAAACCATTAGTATTAGTAACAGCACCAGTTGAAACTCGTAGTGGATATGGAAACCACGCAAGAGATATTTGTAGAGCACTTATAGAAAGTGATAAATATGATGTAAAAATTCAATCAGTTCCTTGGGGTTCAACACCACTAAATGCTTTAGAACAAAATAATCCAATTCATATTGAAATAGAAAAAAGAATTCTAAGAACACCATCATTACCAAAACAACCAGAACTACATTTACACATTGTAATTCCAAATGAATTTCAACCAATTGCAAAGAAAAATATTGGGATTACAGCTGGAATAGAAACAACTATTCCACCTGCAAATTGGGTAGAGGGTTGTAATCGTATGGATAAAGTTATATTCACATCTGAATTTTCGAAAAAGGGATTCACTGATGTTGCTTATGATAAATTTGACACTAAAACTCAACAAAATATAGGAACACTAAAGTTTGAAAAAGACTCAGAAGTTTTATTTGAAGGTGTAGACACTAATATCTACAAAGAAACAAAAGTAATTTCTGAAGAATTAAACAAAAAGTTTTCAATGATTGAAGAAGACTTTTGTTTTTTATTTGTAGGACATTGGTTACAGGGTAATCTCGGTGAAGACAGAAAAGATATCGGTATGATGTTAAAAGTGTTTTATTCTATATTTAAAGATAAAGAAAATTCACCTGCACTTATTTTGAAAACAAGTGGAGCTGGATTTTCAATTATTGATAGAAATGATATTATGAAAAAAATCAATAATATTAAAAAGTCATTTCCAGGAGTAAATCTACCGAATGTTTATTTACTACACGGAGATTTAACCGATGAGGAAATGAACGAATTGTATAATCACCCGAAAGTAAAAGCACATTTAACATTTACTCACGGAGAAGGATTCGGAAGACCATTGTTAGAAGCATCTTTAAGTGGAAAACCAGTTATCGCACCAATATCAACCGGTCAAGCAGATTTCTTAAATTCAGATTATGTTGTAGAATTACCACACACTATGACAAATGTATCGACTAATGCTTTTCCAAAAGATTATACAACACCAGAATCTATGTGGTCTACTGTAAATTATAATTTAGCAGGTAGGATAATAAATGATGTGTTTAATAATTATGATAAATATAAAATGAAGGGTAAAAAAGCGTCTTTGATTAATAGTCAAACATTTAATCACGAAGAAATGAAATTAAAATTAGAAAAAATAGTAGATGATATACTTTCAGATGTACCACAACAGGTTCAACTAAAATTACCATCATTAAAAAAAGAACCAACCAAACTTAAACTACCAAAACTAAAAAAAGGATAAAATGGCAGAAATAAAAATAACTTGTCCACATTGTTTAAATGAAGAACTATGTTTTGAAGAAAAAATAGATATAGAAAATTTTAGTTCTTACATTTGTTTCAATTGTGGGTTTATGAGTAATACAGCTTACAAAAGAGATAGTGAGGCTTTGAAGAAAATGGAATCATCATCTTCGGAACTTATGAAAGAAATAAAGTTTTTTGATTATGAAAGAGAGATATTTTGGTTTCCAACTATTTTAAATATGGGTAAGTTCGGTATGATTTATCCAGAAGGAACTAAAAACAATTGGAATTGGAAATTAGCAGAGGTTCGTAAGTTATCACCAGAAGAACAAAAAGACCCAACTTACGAAGGACACGAACACACATTAGATATTGAAAATGCACAAACTTATGGACAACACGAATTTTTAGATGCGTGTAAGAAAATGGGTATCGTTAAAGACTTATGAAGAATACCATTTGGCAACAAGTAGAACCAGGACAATTAGTACAATTTAGATATAAAGGTGTAAAGGGTGATATTGCAAGACGATTGGTATTTTGTCTTGACCCAAGATATCGTTATAAAAAAAAATCAACAGGTCGTGTTGTAGAGTTTTTTATTGGATTAGAGCTTGATAATTCTACTAAAACGACTATAAATCCGATGGATGTGAAAAGAATGTTTGTTCAACTAAACGACATAGTTTATAATTCCAAAAATAAAAATTTAACTAACGAACAACAAATAACTTTTGTATATCAAGGATTAAAAAGATTCTTAGACAAAACACCAATATTCAGAACATATTTTTTAAGAGAGTGTAGAAAGAAAAGAGTATTTTTAATCGAAGAAGGAAAAGATTTAGGTTCTTCACCGCTAAGTAAAGTTGTGGATTTAATCATATCAGACAAAGAAGAAATATTTGAAGGAGCATTATCAGATGAAAATTAGTTATAGTATTACTTGTTATAATGAATATAAAGAATTAGATAATTTACTATTTCATCTATCTAAACACATTAGAGATGAAGATGAGGTAGTGATTACACAAGATATCTCAAAGGTTGGAGAAAAGAGTATTGTTCAAGATGAATTTCAAGCACTTGAAAAAGTATTGGAAAAATATGAGTATGGAAATTATTTTGAAAATCTAAAAGTAAATTCATTTCGTTTTAATAAAGATTTTGCAGCACTAAAAAACTTTGCAAAATCTCAGTGCTCAGGAGATTATATTTTTTCAATAGACGCTGATGAAATACCAAATGAAATATTATTAAATCAATTACCACAGATATTAGAAATTAACGATACTGATTTAGTATGGGTTCCAAGAATAAACAAAGTGGAAGGTATCACGGACTGGCATTTAAAGCATTGGGGTTGGACTATGACCGAAAGAGGACATATCAATCCACCCGATTATCAGGCAAGAATATTTAAAAATGTAGACCATATAAAATGGGTCAGACCAGTCCACGAAGTTATTGAAGGTGCTAAGACCTACTCACACCTACCACCACACGACGAGTTGTCGTTGTTACACGAAAAGGACATTAGTAAGCAAGAATTTCAAAATAAATTATATGATACAATTTTGTAATATTTGAGGGAGAAGTGAATAGAGGAAAAAGAATAACGAGTGTTAGAGAATGGACTTGGGTTTTTGGTGAAGGTGTACCAATTGCGTACGGACACCATTTAAATAAATCTGATTTTTTTGTTCAATCACTTTCTGAGTCAAAACCTTTTTTTTACTTCTTAAAAGATAATCAACTTGATTATATTACACCAAATCATTTTTTTGGTCCAGGAAATAGAAGTCTTTACGAAAAAAACTTTAATCCAAAACAGACTTTTGGAGATATATGGGTACCACCACCTTTTAAAGAACATTACGGAAAATTAAGTCCAATAAAAAGTGAAAAGCCTATATTGGTTATTAACAATAAGTATAATCCAGAATGGGGTATACAGCTTCCATTTAACTTTTTACCTATTGAATTTTTACTACCCTTTTTTCAGAAGTTTAGTGAAAAATATCAAATATATTATATTAGATATAATGGTGGTAAACAACTTGACTCGGATGAGGGTTATTATGATGATGTTCCTGCTTATACAGATGAACCTTATAATGATTATGAAATATTAAAACAATTTCCAAATATCATTACAATATATGATTTTATGGAAAAATACGAAAAGGGATTCAATGAGTCTCAATTGTTAATGATGTCAAAAGCAAAACACATATTAACGGTAAATGGTGGTAATGCCGTGTTATCAGCATACTTCGGAGATGATGTTATGATTTACGGACATCCAACAGCGGGTTCTGCTGTAAGAGGAGTATGGATGACCGATTCTTGGTTAAAAGAATTAAGTGGTGCTAATATAATAGGACACTTACATTGGGGTAAAATGATGAATGATTGTGAGAAAAGATGGTTGTAAATAAAATATTAATTTTAGGTTCTACTTACTTAACAGAATTAGTTGTTAATAAATTAAAAGATAAATATGAACTTGTAGGTTATGTACCAAGTGTAAACCCAACGCGAGAGGGTAATATAGATTTACCTATTGTAGATATAAATACTGAGTGTGATATAAAATTATCAGTTCAATATGATAAGATTATTAAAAATACCGAAAAATGTTTTAATGTACACACAGGATTGTTGCCTGAATATGGTGGAACAAATATTTTAGATTATACAATACAAAATGGTGAATATGAACAAGGACTAACATTCCATAAAATGACAGATAAGTTAGACTTTGGACCAATTGTAAGTAAGATAACTTATCCAGTTTTTCCAGAGGATACAGCTTTTGATTTGTATCAAAGACTTTTGAGAGTTGGTCCAAATTTTGTATTGTCTTCATTAGAATTATTAGAAGAATTGACGATTGGAGAGATTGATTTTTGTGAAACAAAAAAGCCTACCTTATATAAAAGGGGAGAATTTAAGGTAGATGAAAGGATAAAAAATTATGATAGATAAAAGTAAATCAGTATTACTAATAGGTTCAGACGGGTTTCTTGGTAATTGGTTTAAAGATATTTTTTCTGAAAATGGTAATGAACTTTTATGTTATGATATACAGAATGGTAATGATATTTGTAAACCACTAAAGTTAAAACGATATGATTATGTTATTAATTGTGCTGGAATTGCAAGTCCAGAAAAATATATGGAAAAACCAATTGAAACTATGGATGTTTCTTATATTGGAACAAAAAATGTATTAGATTATTGTGTTGACAATGAAGTAGAAAGTGTATTGATGTTCAGTTCAAGTGAAGTTTATGGAACACCAGAACCTAATTCAATACCAACAAAAGAAGATTATATCGGAACAATCCCAACAAGAAGTAGTAGAAGTTGTTATGACATTGGTAAACAAGTATTGGAAACATTGTGTTACATTTATTACAATAAACATAATTTACCAGTAAAAGTTGTTCGACCATTTAACTTTTATGGTCCTTATATGGGGATTAATGACAATAGAGTATTGTCAAATTGGATGCGAAATTATCTAAAAGATGATGATATTATGGTTTACGGAGATGGAAATCAAACAAGAACATTTTGTTATGTTGAAGACGGGATAGATATGTGTTTGGGTGTTTTAGTAAATGGTAAAAATGGTGAAATATATAACGCTGGTAACCCTACACCAGAATTAACAATGAAAGAATTAGCAGAAATATTTTGTAATACATTAGATTATAATGATAGATATATTATTAGAGATTATCCAAATTTCTATCCAAAAGATGAACCACTGAGAAGATGTCCAAATATTGATAAGGTGGTTAAAGATACAGGTGTACAACCTAAAACAACATTGAAAGTAGGATTAAAGAAAATGCTGGAATACTTTAGGGAAGTAGAAAATGACTAAACCAAATCTTGAATCATTTATAGAAAATTCTAAATCACACGATTATCGAAATGGAACTATTATGCCACATAATAAACATAATAGACACGACTGGGAATCGAAAATTTTATATTCAGTAATAGATTCTTTATCAGAAGATAATTGTATTTTAGATTACGGGTGTGGTCCAGTAGCCACTTTAAGATATTCTTTGTATGATAGATTTCCAAAAATGAAATATATTGGAATAGATATTCAAAAACCTAATCCCAATAACAATATTTTTTCTGACCAAAACTATGAAGTTGGTGAACTACATTTGTTAGATAAATCTATTGAAGAATCTGATTGTATTGTGGCCGCGAGTGTATTCACTCATCTTAACTGGCCAACTATTGAAAAATTTTTAGATAAATTAGAATCTTTTTTTGAAAAAGGTGGTGAATTTGGGTTTACTATATTTTTAGGAGATGAATATACTCTTTCAAAAGAACCCTATTATTACTCGGCGGTTAAAGAAAACTCTTATCACTTTGTTAAAACAACCGTAGAACAATATGAAACATATTGTGAAAAAAATAATCTACAATTTACTTTACTACCTTATTCTTATGAGCTAGACCATAGGATAGGAGATTCCAATTTAACTCATCAAAATTATTGTAATATAAGGAGAAAAAAATAATGATACCATTAATGAAAGTACATACACCAAAAGGAATTGGTGAAAAGTTACAAGAAGTATTCGATAGTGGATTTTTAACTGAAGGTGAATATTCAGATGAATTTGAAAGACAATTCGGTGAGTATATTGGAAATCCAAATGTAAGTTTAGTGAATAGTTGTACATCAGCTATTTGGTTGGCAGGACATATGTGTGATGTTCAACCAGGTGATGTAGTAATCACAACCGCAATGACTTGTATGGCGACTAATGTTCCTTTTATCAATATGAAAGCCAAATTAAGAATAGCTGACATCAATCCTAAGACTGGAAATATAGACCCTAAATCAATTGAGAGTTTAATTACAGATAAAACAAAAGCGATTGTTATAGTTCATTGGGCTGGACAACCTTGTGATATGGACGAGATATGTGAAATTGGAAGAAAACATAATGTTAAAATTATTGAAGATGCAGCTCACGCATTAAGAGCCACATATAATGATAAACAAATTGGAAATCACGGAGATTATGTTTGTTTTTCTTTTCAAGCGGTGAAACATTTAACTACTGCTGATGGTGGAGCTCTTGTTTGTAAAAGTGATGAAGATATCAAACGAGTTAGAAAGATTAGATGGTTTGGATTGGATAGACAATTTAAGTCGGCTTCAAGATGGGAACAAGATATTCCAGAGGCTGGTTATAAACTACATATGAATAATGTAAATGCTTGTATCGGTATTGAACAAATGAAATATATTGATAAATTGATTGACAAACATATAGAAAATGGGTTATATTATGATGAACATATTAATAACCCAAATGTAGAAAAGCTTCTTAGAAGTAATAAATCTAAATCATCAAGTTGGATTTATTCAGTATTGGTTGAAGATAAAAAGAGATTCCAAAAATATCTGGAAGATAATGGAATAGCTTCAGATGTCGTTCACGTTAGAAACGACCAATATAGTTGTATGGAAGAATTTAGGAGAGACGGACTAACTGGATTAGATTATTTTGAAAGCAGATTACTAAATATACCGGTTGGTTGGTGGTTATCTGAGGAAGATAGAAATCATATTGTTGAAGTTGTAAATAACTATGAATAAAAATATCGTATTAACAGTAAATATTGATGACCCAAGACATCAATATCCACCATCATTATATTCTGAGTATTCTATTAATACTTGGAAAATGTGGTGTGAAAAGAATAACGCAGACTTTAAACAAATAGATACATCAGTTCAGAAATATGATATAGCAAAGTGGAATAAATTATGTGTATTCGATGTCGTAGAACCATATCACGAAAAAATAGCTCTTGTAGATTGTGATACTATGATTAAGTGGGATACACCAAATTTTTTTAACGATTATGGGGATGAATTTTGTGGAGTAGTTGATGACAGCAATATCGGCTGGGTTCAGAACTCTTTAAGTATTTATAAAGATTTCTTTCCAAATGAAATTGTAGAACCATTAGAATATATTAATTCTGGTGTTATGTTTTTTACCAAAGAACATAAAAGATTGTTTGATGAACTAAAATCTTTTTATCAAGAAAATGAATCAACTCTACAAGACTATTGGAACAAAGGTGGTGGTACAGACCAAACTATTATTAATTATATGTTGAAAAAACTAAATGTAAAACAAAAATATTTGTCATATAGTTGGAACTTATCTGCAATTCATAAAAAACAAATGTTTGGACACAATTGGCAACTCAACGAGGACGACACACCATTTTTTGTAAAGTATTCCAATATTTGGCACTTTACGGGATTTGAAATAGAAAAAAGGACACCATTTATGAGAAGTGTTTGGGAGAAGTATGGGGATAGATATGAGTAATGTTGTTTTTACCGTAAATGTAAATGACGGACAAAGAGATTTATCATACTCAAAATACTCAGTTCCAGCTTGGAAATCTTGGTGTAAAAAAAATAATTGTGAGTTTGTAATGTTAGATGAAGAATTTTTAAATGTTAGACCACATTGGTATAAAACATTTGTGTTTAAGTTGTTAGAAGATAGTGGATTTGAATATGATAAAGTCGCTGTTGTAGACTTAGACACTATACCACATCCAGACACACCTAATTTTTTTGACTTGGTTGATGATGAAATTGGTGTAGTAACTGATGATGGAAGTTTTGATTGGACGATTAGAAGTACAGAAATTTACAAAAAGTATTTATTCAGTGATTTTGATGATTTTGATTGTTTTGATTATTTTAATAGTGGATTCTTAATTTTAAATAAGAACCATAAAGACACATATCAAAAAATTATAGATTTTTTATTAGCGAATCAAGATTCAATTGAAAAGATTCAAAATACATATGGTGTAGGTAGAGACCAAACACCTTTAAATTTTTTATTAAGAAAAGAGAATAAGTTAAAATATTTATCTAAGAAGTTTAATTTACAGGATTTAATTGGTAGAGGAATGGGTGGAAGTAATCTTTCATTCATAGATGTTGGTTGGATATATCACTACAATGCTATGGACGAAGTTCAAAGACTTAATTTAATGAAAATAACATACGAAAAACTATATAAAGAGGAGAATCAATAATGATTAAAATAGAACAAGGAAAAAAATATTTAGTAACTGGTGGTGCGGGATTTCTCGGTGGAGATTTGATTGAAAGAATACTCAATCAAGGTGGTAAAGTGGTTACGGTTTCTCGTAATGAAGGAAAACTTATTACATTGAAACAAAAGTATCCAAATGATTTAGAAATACACACAGGTGATATTTGTGATGAGTTTACATTACCAAGATTATTAAATGTAAAAAACGGACCACAAATTACAGGTGTATTCCATCTGGCGGCATTCAAACACGTCGGTTTAGCGGAAACACAATCAAGAGAATGTGTAAAGTCAAATGTAGTTGGTAGTATGAATGTATTGGAACAATCAGTAAAAAATAATGTAGAGTTCGTAATTGGAATCTCAACAGACAAAGCTGCACAAATAGGTGGAGTATATGGAGCAACTAAATATTTAATGGAAAGACTATTCAATCAATTTGAACAGGATTATCCAGAGACTAAGTTTAGATTAGTTCGTTATGGTAATGTGTTGTATTCAACTGGTTCAGTATTATGTTTATGGAAAGACAAACTTATAAATGGTGAAGAAATAATTGTGACGGAACCAGAAGCCACAAGATTTTTCTGGACTATTGACCAAGCGGTTGATTTGATATTTGATTGTATGGAAAATGCAGTTGATAGTAAAGTTCATTTTCCAAGTATGAAATCTATGAAAATTGGAAACCTTTTAAAAGCTATGTCAGAAAAGTATTTACCAAAGGATAAAGAGTTAAAAGTAAAAGAAATTGGATTACAAGTTGGAGAAAATTTACACGAAAAAATATTAGAACAAGGTCCATATTCAAATGAGGTAGACGAGTTTACTATTGAAGAAATAAAGGAGTTGATTTAATGGGTGATATTTTAGTATTTGGTGGTAATAGATTCGTTGGAAAACATCTTGTTGAAGAACTATTAGAACAGGGCTATAATGTTGATATGTTTAACAGAAGTGCAACTGGTCCAGATTATGTTATGGAAACTTGTGAGGGTAATATAATACAAGGTGATAGAAACAATCAAGAAGACATAGATAAGATAAATTTTGAAAAATATGATACCATTGTTGATATGTGTTTGTTCTTTGAAAGTCAGTTTGATTTAATTGAAAATCACATTAGTGAGAAAACAAATTATATTTTTGTAAGTAGTGGAGCAGCAAACCAAAAGTATTCAGAAAACTATGGGGATTACGGACACGATAAGAAACAAGTTGAAAGAAGACTACAAGATTCAAAACTTAACTATAAGATAGTTAGACCGAGTTATATCGTGGGTGAAGGTAACCATAGACCAAGATTAGGTCATTATATGAATAAGATTATCAATAGGGAACATATTGAGGTCGCTGGTAATGGACAGAATAAAGTTAATATTGTATTTGTTCAAGATGTAGTTAGAGATTTAATTAGATTAGTAAAAACGCCACAAAAAACTCTTGAACTGGTTGAATCAGTTGGAGATAATATTGAAATCATTGACTTAATTTATAAAGTAAATGAATATTCAAGAGAAGGTGAAATAATGTTGGTTCAAGATGACGAAAAAGCAGTCTTACCAGAACACGACTTCACATTTGAAACTAACTCAGAATATACAAAATTAGAAGATGGATTAAAAGAATACGCAAAATGGTATTATAATGAAGGAGCAAAAAAATATGGATACAATATATAGGGCGAAACCTTATATTCCAGAGGTTACACATAAATGGATATTAAATAAATACCAAACTATACTTGAAACAGGAGCATTGATTCAAGGACAATATGTAGGTCAATTTGAACAAGAAGCTTGTGATATGTTTAATGTAAAAAATGCAATCGCTACCACTTCTTGTGGAACAGGATTGGAAACCGTGTTGTTAGCGAGTGGAATTAAAAATAAAAGATTTATAGTTCCAACACAGACATTTGCTGCAAGTGTAAATTGTATTATCAGAACAGGTAATACACCATTGATTGTTGATGTTGATTCAGAAACACAATGTTTATCATTAGATATCATCAAAGAAAATATGACAGACGATATGGGTGGAGTTGTATTGGTTCATATGTCAGGTTTGATAACACCAGAGATGGAAGAGATTGAAAAGTATTGTAAAGATAATAACTTATTTTTAGTTACTGATGACGCTCATAGTTATGGTGCAACATTGGGAGATAGATTCGCTGGTTCATTTGGAGACGCTGGTGTGTTTAGTTTTTATCCAAGTAAAATCATCACAACAGCAGAGGGTGGATTAATCACTACTGATGATGATGAGTTAGCAGAGAAATGTAGGGTGGTTAGAAATCACGGGACGAGAAGAAATGACGGAGAATATCAAGGATTAGATTATGGATATACTTGTGATATGCCATCAACTAATTATCGTATGTCTGAGTTTCACGCAGTTCTTGGATTAGCACAAAATAAATATCTGGGTAGTTTTTTGGATAGGAGAAATCAAATAGCAAGAATATATGACGAAAGGCTATCAAATGTTGACTGGTTACAAACACCATTTAAAGATGAAGATAACATTAAACAAACTTATTGGCAATATATTGTCAAGATTACAGATGGAAGAGATAGAACAGAAACTCTATTGAGATTGTTAGATGAGTATAAAATACCAACAGCTAACGCTTACTCACCATTATGTCACGAACAAGAAATCTATAAAGATTATCTAAGTCCAAAAGGATATAAAAATTCAGAAGAGTTTATCACTAAAATATTCTCTTTACCGATGTATGTAGAAATGACAGACGAACAAGTTCACTACATTTGTGAGACAATAGAAAAACTATGATAGTATCGATTCATCAACCAAATTATTTGCCCTGGTTAGGATTCTTTGATAAAATAAAACGAAGTGATTTGTTTGTTATTTTTGATGATGTTCAGTTTCCACGAGGAAAGAAGCACTTTGGACATAGAAATCAAATCAAGACCAATACTGGCACGAAGTGGTTGACGGTTCCAATCAAGAATAAATCTGATATGGTGTCATTCAACGATACGATTATCAATTATGATATTGATTGGCACTACGAACACTTAAGATTAATAGAATTGAACTACAAAGACACACCATATTTCAATGACTATTATCAAGATTTAGAAACTATTATCAAGAGAGAATATAAATCATTAACAGAATTATCAACCGACTTAATTAGATACTTTATGGCCAAACTAAATATTAGAACTACTATTGCCAGAAGTTCTGAGTTATCAAAACAAGATGAAAATGGAAGTGATAAGATATTCAGTATATTAGAAAATGTAAACGCTACGGATTATCTAACAGGTTCAGGTCCTGGTTCACAAAGATACATTGATGAAGGAGAATTTAAAAAGAGAGAAATAAACTTACATTGGCAAAACTACGAGTGTAAAGAATATAATCAGTTGTTTGGTGATTTTATTCCATATTTATCAGTAGTGGATTTATTGTTTAATCACGGAGAAAAAGCAGAAGAGGTTATATGAAAGATGTTGTAATGGCAATTGGAGCTCATCCAGACGATATAGAATTTGGTTGTGGTGGAACTCTAATCAATCACAAAGAATTTGGAGACAAAATAATTTATGTTTGTATGACTGATACAGAATCAGTTGATAAAACCAATAATAAAGTTATTCGTTCTCACGAACAATTAAAACAAGAAACAGAAAATGCAGCTACAATATTGGGTGTAGATGAATTACATTATTTACCATTTACAGATTTGAATGTACCATTTAATTTGGAAAGTGTATCGGAATTGGAAAAACTTATCAAACAATATAAAGTAAATACAATTTATACACATTGGTCAGGTGATAGTAATCAAGACCATATCGCAACATTCAAAACAACAATGGCTGCAGCGAGATATGTTCCAAATATATATTGTTATGAACAAATACCAATACCAAGACATACAGACAATCCTATGAGAGTAAATTCATATCGTGATATATCAAGAACATTTAGTTTGAAAATAGAGGCTTCGGAGTGTCATAAAAGTCAGTTTGAAAAATACAAAAAGGCTGGATTTGATGTAACGGAAAATTTAACCACATTGGCAAAATATAGAGGAATACAGGCAAATTGTATGTACGCTGAGGGATTTCAAGTAATTAAACAGGTTAGTTGGTAATGGTAGTAAAGTCAAATCCAGAGTTTGGTATTGAGTTGGCGTTAGTAATTCCTTACGCTTATCATCTACACACACAAGGTAGATTAGATTCAGTAATCACATCAAAAGGTATGAAACCATTTTACTATTTTTGTGATGATGTAAGAGAAGAGTTTAATTACAGAACCATAGATAACGCTGCGGCAGGACTAAATGAACTACCAAATAATTGGATTCACGGAGTTAATCCATTAGAAGAACCAGCAGTGTTGAACTATGATGAGTGGACACCACCACCATATAAAGAACATTATAAAATCATTGATGATTTACCTACTGAACCAAGAAAACGGGTAATGATTACAAACAAATATAATTTAGAACACGGAGAAGAACCATTTGGTTTCTTTGATATCCAATGTCTATACGATATGTTCACATATATAACGAGTTGTGGATATGATGTGATATATAAAAGAGCAACCAATCAAGAAGAACAATTCGCAATAGACCAAAATGAAATAAATTCTATTCATCAAGGTTATCACAACATAACAGCTAATGTAGAGGGTATTGGAGTAATAACTGATAGAGATTTACCAAAATATATGGAAGGTGTAACATTGTTTGATGATTTAGTTGAGGATAACTACAATGAAACACAACTAAAAGTTATGGCAAATTGTGATTACTTCATATCAGTTTGTGGTGGTAATTCTATATTGTCAAGTTATTTTGGTGGAACTATGATATCATATGTCCACAAAGGAAAAGAATTAAGACCAAACTATTTTGGTGAGAATAGTTATTTTAAAAAACTATCTAACGCAAAAATTGTACCAGTCTATGATGTAATTGGAAAGATAAATAAAGAAACCTATGACCATAAAGTAAATCAAACGGGTAAACAAGATTATACAGAATTATTAGAGGTAATAAAAGATGAAATTAAATAATAAATACGCTATCGGAACAAATATTATGTGGTTTGAGATTGAAATGTATGATGATTTCATAAAGGGTATGATAAATTTACTTGATAATGATATTGAAAATAAAGAAAATGTTTATATTGATATGTGTTTAAATTTATCCCAACATTTAGAAAAAATGGATACAAATCAAATTACAGAAGATGAAGTTATAAGAAAGTTTAATATAGGTGTTGAAAAAATTATAAATCTTGGATATGAGGTAAAAGTTTACCAAATAGAAAAAGATGAGTTTTACTTTCACACAGATTATAGAAGAGATTTTAATTACAATTATTGTAAAAAGGTAGATTATGTAATGTGGGGTGAAACAGATAGTTTCTTTCCAAAAGAAGCATTTTTAGGATTAGAAACTCTATCTCAATATACAACTGAAAATGGAATACATAAATATATTGCTTGTTTCGGAGATAGAAAAATGTGGGATAGTAGTTGGGATGCTACCGTTCATAATGACTATGTTAATGTTCAATTTGTTGATGATGACAAACAACACGAAAATTTAAACCAAGCGAAATCACCATTACCACTAAAAACTATGAACGAAATAAATTCAAAGACTGGAGACTTAGATATTCAAATGATTGATTATCCAAAATTAGACGGAAGTTGTTTAGTAATGTCATCAGATTTAATTAAGTATGGAGTAAATATACCATTGTGTATGATTTACAATGATGACCACGGAATGTCAATTATGTCTCAAAAATTATTAGGAAAAAATTACAAACAATTTGTATTTAAGAATTTATTAAAAGTTCACGCTAGAAGACATCCAAAAAAGAGAATGTATATTTTAGAAGAAAATAATCCTAATTCATTTGAAGATAGAAAAAATAACAAATTCAATACATTCAAAAATCTATCAGACCAAAATATACAAATGTTATTACAAAATACAAACAAAAAGTTTTATGAATATAATGATTATAAAAAAATAGTGGAGAAAAAATGAAAAGAGCATTAATCACCGGTATAACTGGTATGGACGGAAGTCATATGGCAGATTTCCTATTGGATAAAGGATATAAAGTATTCGGTATGGAAAGACGTTCATCAACACCAAGACGAGATAACACATCACATTTAGAAAATGTAGAGAATTTTGAATTTGTAAAAGGAGATTTATCAGACCAAAATTCTATCTTTCGTGTATTAAGAGAAACCAAACCAGACGAAGTATATAATTTAGGTTCTCAATCTTTCGTAGGAGAAAGTTGGAACACACCAGAACAGACTGGAGATGTGACGGGTTTAGGTTGTTTAAGAGTGTTGGAAGCAATAAGGGAATATGGAGAAAATGTAAAGTATTATCAAGCATCAACATCAGAAATGTTCGGTAAAATGGAAAAGTTTGCAAGTGAAACTACAATGTTTTATCCCAGAAGCCCCTATGGCGTTGCAAAATTGTATGCTCACTGGATTACAATTAATTATAGGGAGAGTTATGATATGTTTAATTGTAGTGGAATATTGTTTAATCACGAATCCGAAAGAAGAGGACACGAATTCGTATCAAGAAAAATTACAGACGGAATCGCAAGAATACACTTGGGATTACAAGATAAGATTTATTTAGGTAATCTTGATACCAAACGAGATTGGGGATACGCTCCTGATTATGTAGAAGCGATGTGGTTGATGTTACAACAAGATAAACCAGATGACTTTGTTATCGCTACTGGTGAAGTTAGAAGTTTAGGGGAATTTTTGGATAGTTCATTTCAACATATTGGAATATCTGATTGGTCTAAATATGTAGGACAGGACCCAAGATTTATGAGACCAGCAGATGTGTTTTATCTCGCAGGAGATTCGTCTAAGGCAAAAAGTGAATTAGGGTGGAAACCAAAAACATCATTTGATGATATGGTAGAGAGAATGGTTAAGAACGATATAGGGATTTTAAGCAAATGAAAAATCTAATTGTCGCAATTGATGATTTGCACCCAGAACAAGGTTGGGGGTGTGAGGGTGATATCCAAGTAGATTATTTAAGTTCGTTAAACGACGAATTTGGGGTCAAATTCACACTATTTTGTCCAAGTTATTATCATCATCAATATAAATTAACAAAAGATTGGGTAGACTTCTGGCTACAATATGACTGGGTGGAATTAGCAAATCACGGACATTATCACGATTGTAAAAAATATACCAAAGACCAAATCGGAGAACAAGAATTTTTAGAGTTAAATTTTGTAGAAGCAACAGAAAGAGTTCAGGAGTCGTTGGTTTTATGGGAAGAGTGTGGTTATAAACCAAAAGGATTTAGAGCACCAGGTTGGGGTATTCAACAAGATGCTGCTCACGCAGTTAGTAATTATTTCGAATGGGTAGCAGGACACGAACAAATCAATCAAGGTATTGAGTGGAAATGTCCAAAGTATTTTGTAGGAGCAGACGGGATACACGAATCAGAAAACATAAATCTATATGGAGAAACCTTTATGTTTCAATCACATATTCAAGGAGATTGGAACGATAATGTCTGGAATGAAAAAAATTATTTACATTTTCAACAAGTTGTTAAATATTTATTATCACAATATAATGGGTTACAATTCAAAACTATATCAGAAATAGAATGAGTGAAAAAATAAATAAAATATTAGAATCAATACCAGATAAATCAGAATGGAGTTCTACCACATCTATAAAAATGAAACAGGACTTAATTGATTGGTGTGGAGATAGATTCAAAGACAAAGTAGCTTTAGAAATAGGTTCACATATAGGACAGACAACTATGATACTTGGATTATTGTTCAAAGAAGTTTATACTATTAATAAAAATGCTCCAGAATCAGGTGAACATACTTTATTTGAAGTTATTGAAAATATAGAAAATAATGGACTTTATTCTCTAAATCGTTGTAATATAAAAAATGAGGCAAATCATAAGTTCGAAAACATTTATCACATTACACAAGACGCTTATGATATACGAGGGTTGTGTCCAAAGATTCCTGAAGTAGAAGTATCTTTTATAGATTGTGTTCATACATATAATGAAGTTTCAACTGATATAGAAAATTCTTTGTTGAAAAACTCTAAATATATAATATTTGATGACTATGGTGGATATACAGAAATTAAAAAATGTGTCAATCAATATGAAGAGCTCAATGTTATTAAGAGTATAAAGAACATTGGTTGGAAAAAAGGAAAACATATTGTTAATGGAACGGAACAAGATTTTCACGATAGTGAGGGAGTAATATGTCAAGTAGTGTAATATTTTTTAGTGAATCAAATATCAGGGGTAAAGTAGATAGACTATTTCCTAATCAAAGAACGGAGTTCAGTTGGAGTTTGATGTTGGATGCCGAGTGGTGTCCATTAAACGATTCACCAA
>Ga0070750_10000693_pt1 | contig 18713 bp, 20 predicted proteins | sample VirMetDEL_Nov_24_FD_77013 | JGI IMG/M metagenome (GOLD analysis project Ga0070750, IMG submission 77013) | Aqueous microbial communities from the Delaware River and Bay under freshwater to marine salinity gradient to study organic matter... | ecosystem: Environmental > Aquatic > Marine >...
AACCAAGAAAAGTTGATGTTTCGCAATTTATACCTCCTGTTGGAAGTCGTATCACACTTAATCATCCCAAAGCAGGGGAGATTGATTACGGAGAATGGACAGAAGAACGTGCATCAAAACACGGTGAAGGTAAATCGTGGTTGCCAGCATTTACCTACAACATAAGAGATCAATACAACGATTTGCGACAAAAAATGGCTGATGGATCGGCAACTCAAGAGGAAAAGAACCGTCTTGCTGAAATGTTCTATATGCTGCAATTGACAGGATTCAACAGTTTGGTTCGATATGGGAATCAAGGAGAACTCCCTTCATGGACAAATCCATATTCCGTTCCAGCAGGTCTTGGAAGGGACAAAAAGAAGGACTTGCCAGATGAAGAATTGAATCAATCGCTTTTTGGACAATTACGGGAGATGGGGCTATACGACCCTGAAAAAGATACGGGGAAAAGGGGCGCACAACCATACGCTGGCGGTTTTCAACCAACAGGAACTTTGAATCGCATAACTCCGTTTAGGGGCGGTGGAGGAATCCATGACTTCACCCCCTGGCATGAAGCCATGAAGGATTGGGAATGGAGAACAGGTTTGGCATCCGATTTTTACGAGGACATCAAAGAAAGGCTTTCGCCTGATGAAAGCATGATTACGTGGGATCCTCCATATTTCAAGGAAGAAGGCGCACACAAGTTCTTTGGTTTAAGCGATCAACAACAAACAATTGAACAAATGATTGATGCGAAAAATAGAGGTGTTCCAACAGTTGTGTTCAATTCAATGAATCCATCAATCGTTGATCCGTTGAGGGAGGCGGGTTTTGACATTCACACTTTAGGTCGCCAAGACCTTTCAGGTGCAAATCCTGAGTCAAGAGGTATAGTCCCTGAACTCATGGCTATGGCAAACATTGACCAAGACTCATTCATGCAAGCATGGAATCAATCAAGAGGCATTCCTTCACGCCAACAGACTTTGTTTTAGGGAATGTTTGGCGGAATCATGCTTGAATGGTGTTGAGGCGAATGCGAAATACCGCCAGCACCACTTGACCCTTGACATGTGCGAAGATCGGCAATGACTTTGTTCACAAAGAACTCAAATGGAATGTCCATTGGATATTGTAGCGATTGAGCATAAAGGCGAATCCATTGAATGTCGCTTGAGAACATTCGAGCGTATGAGGTAAGGGTGCTTTGAGATAGTTGGTTGCTTTGCCAATTTTGTTCTTCAATTAACGCCTGTTCAGCACTACCAAAAATACCCGACCACAGTTGTTGGTCGTTGGTCAAGTCGTTAAAAGGATAAATCGGATTACCCAGATGGCAAAGCAAACCAATGGCTGCATCTTGACAGAAGTTCTTTGCTTTGCCTTCATTCTCAGCGTATCTGGTTATCCATGACGTGATGCTTTGTGGATCGTTGGTCATTCCTGTCAAAGCCAAGTTGTAAGAACGTAAAGTGTGAACGGCTTCAATCAAATTGGCTTCGCCCATGCCATCACCACATTTGCCCTCTTATTTGGTTCTGTTGATTGTGGGAGTGTTCATATACGTGTGAGTTATGGGAGGGATAATGGGCAAGCACGTTTCTGTTGTGATGAGGGATGCTCTCTTCATAAAAATGGAAAAAGAAAGAGGTCGAGAATCTAAATCCTCTTTCATCAATCATGCGATTGCATTTTATTTTCAAAACAAGGACAAGGTGAAAGAAGATGAATAGACCAGACGAAGAAAAAAATCAGCAAGGTTTCTATCCTCCCCCATACATGGCACAGGACACAAACCGTATTGACATCAACCTCATTGCTATGTTGCTATGGCAATCGCTCTTAACGGGTATTTCAGTTGCGGTATCGCACATGGGCTGGTATCTCCCCAATGCAGGACCAGGTGAGATGGGGCTTCAATATGGATTGATTGCCTTTGGTTTCCTTTGCACCGCAATGGTTCTTTTCCACGTCGGAGGAATCCGAGATTCCCTCGCTATGCGAGCCGAGTTTGCCAAAGAAAATCAAGTGGATAAATGGTATCGCCAACAACAAAGGTTGCAGCAGCGAAGATCGCAAAAGCAACAATACTGGCAAGGCAATAACCAATCCCCACAATATGGACAACAACAAACACAATTCGGAGTCCCAAACAACAAAAAAGAAGAATGAGTTGAGGTATGTTTGAATGTGGCCCTTTACTACTCAACAGGAACGGCAAACCGAAGCCATGTCCCAGATTTTGGCTGAAAACGCATACGAAAGAAAAATGGAAAGGGTCGCAGGATGGGTTCGAACAGTTGTAGCGTTGGTTGGAGGCATAGCATTGACTTTTGCGATTTTGGTTGGATTGGAAACGTTGGACATTTCACCATCCGATGTGTGGGCTTGGCTAAGAGGCATTTTCAACTGATAACCAATGGGGGGGCATAATGGCTTCCGCTTTGGTTGCAGGACACATGTTAATGGCTTCCGCTTCCGCTTTTTACGCACTTTATCGTATATTGCGCCCTTATCGAGTTGGGATTTACGGACCATCAATGGTTGGCAAAACAACGCTGGATCAATACCTCACCGTTCCAGGTGATATTGACCCCATTCCCTATGAAATGAGGACGGCACATGCCAAAGCCGATACCGCCACAGGTTATCGGAATCCACGTAGCACACGTAAGCAGGTTCGTTTAGTCAAAGAAAAAAAGCCAATCAGCACCACCGATCTTGCTGGCGACCCCATGTTTCGCAACCTTTGGGTTGAGGATATGTTCGGGCGTAAAGTTGAGTTGGTTATTTTCATGGTTGATCATAGAGCCATGATTTTCAAACAATTTGCTATGGATGCCTCAGCCAGTCTTTCATATTTGGTGGACAACATGATTCAAAAGGACATCTCAAAGAACATCTCACGCAAAGCAAAAAAGAACTCAAAGAACTACACGCCAAAGTTGTTTTGCTTGATGATAAACAAAATGGATTTGTGGTGGGATCCTCAAGCAGCAAGGCTATGGCAATTGGGACTTCAAAAAGAGCATCCAATCGTTGCACCGTTTCGTGAATCGTTGAAACGTTTGAGAAAAGCAGGGATTCGTGCTGAGGTCATGGCTATGTCCTCGCAACACGGCATCAACGTCCAGAAGAACTTAATTGACTTATTGGATTCTTTGTGAGAAAAGCCTTATGGGGGTGTGAGTTGTGGGAGGGCTAATGGCGTATAATCCGTTGGGAGGTTTTAACCCAATGAACTTGCTCTATTCAAGAGGGGTCAAGTTAAGTGGTCTTGACGATGAGCAGTTGCGTATCATGTCCACACAAACGGGCATTTCATACGAGTTGTTGAAATCTCAACAACGTGCTGAAATGGCAAGTGCGGGTTCAACAGGCGATATTGGCGACGAGCAATTGATTCCAACTGTGGAAATCCAACTCAAGTCCGATCCAAAGAATCCAAAGAAGGCACGAAAGAAAAACATCAAAATGCTTCGCAAGGCACTTCGACCACCGAACTACAATCTCGGTCTTTTCAAGGTTTATCGCTACAACGCTGCACATGAATGTGCCTGTTGTGGCGTTGATATTCGCAGATTCCTTGAAGGCGACAACGCATACGCTCACATTGTTGATGAAAGAATTGGTCTTTCATTGGCTGATATTTATTGGTTTGATGAGGACACAGGCAATGCCAGAAAACCATTGGCTCGCACACATGGAGATCATGGTGATGAGATGAACAGTTCGCTTTGCCCTGCACATTTGCATATTTATCACACCCTCAAAGTCTTGGTTCAAGAACAGGAGATGGCTGAGGAAGGATTTGCACGTGTGGCATCAAAAGGAACAAAGTTCACCAAGATTCCTGGTATGGGGGCATTGATGGGTGGATCGGCAGCAAAGAACCGTAGCACCCCTGAATCATTGTTGAAATACGAGCAATTTTTCGCAATGGTTCACAAAGACGCTCAACATTCCAAAGGTGTTCAATTGACTCAACTTCCCAATCCAACAACGGGAATTGTGGACATCGTTCAAATCACATTTGACCTTCGAGCCTTACAATCGGAAAACGTCATGGCTCAAAGAAACGCAATGGCAAACGGCATTGCTATGCAAAACGCTATGAAGGCACAGATGGTAGCACAAGCGCAAGAAGCAATCACACAACAACAAGGGTGAATGATATGGGATGGTTTAGCAAAAACGATAATACACAGGCAAGCACACAATTTGGCTCGCCAACTGGAATGAACGGCATGGGCATGGGAATGGGTGCTGGCATGGGTGGTGGCATGGACACCATGATGATGATGCAACAAAGCCAAAACCCAATGATGCAACAAATGGCGAATGACCCAATCACCGCAACTGCACGTTTGCTTCAACTCAACGATCCTGTCGCACAATTCATCACAACACAAAACATCGGTTTGCTCATGGATTTGGTCGGTGAAGTGGTTCGATTGTCAATTAAGGAGTTCTTCACATCTGTTCAGTTCGTGCAAGATGGAGATAACATCATTTTGAACACGGCAACTTTACCTGCTCAAATTAACACACTATCTCCTGAGAACTTAGGCTTGACAATGACTCGCCTTCAATCATCAGCACAACAAACCCTCGCAATGAATGAGCAACAAAGGCAAATGTTCCTTCAAGCCCATTCAATGGGAATCGCAATGAATCCTCAACAACAACCAGGGTTCTTTGGCAACCTTTTGGGTGGAATCATTGGAAACCAAGTTCAACAACAGGGCGGGTTTGGGCAATCAGCCGCTAAGGTTGGCGCAATGGGGGCTGCCGTGATATGAACAGAAAAGACGAATCACCAAATCAACCTAACATTTACCACACAACAGTTGAGTTCATGAGTCCCAACAAAATGTTGGTTGAAAGTGCAACCATGATCTACATCATCTCATTCATGCTTGCCATGTTTGTTATGCTGGTATGGCGTGGTTCATCTCTTAACTCGACTCAAGTTCTCATGGGCGCATTTGGGTTGCTTTTCACTTTTGCAGTTGCGGTTCGGCAATTTGCTTCTTTTCGGTAGCCTCATCTGGAATGAGGCGTTTTAACCCACTTCCATACTCCCCGATCTTGACCCGCTTTGACCAAGACGGAGATGGGGATTTTGACATGGATGATGTAAAAATTATTCTTGGCAAGAAGGAAAAGAAACAATGCGTTGCTATAACCAAATCTGGTGAAAGGTGCAAGCGAAAGGGCGACCTTGACGACAATAACCTGTGCTATTTGCATAAGACGAAGGAATAACCCAATAAACACATCAAGCGTGGGATATTTTATGGCTGGTCGGCAGACACGCAAGAACTGTCCGTTTTGCCAACACCCTGAACGGGATTTAATCGAAAAGAAAATCCTTGAAGGCTCACTTGATGTTCAAGACTGTGATCGTGAAAACCAATGGGCTGAGGGAACAACTCATCGCCACATGCGAAGGCATTCAGGAGAATACTACAACAATTCCAATTCACATTGTCCAATTTGCACCGATCCAAACAGGGCTGATATTGAAGCAGCAATCCTTGAAGGACGTGCGGGTATTGACGATTTCGCAGTTGAGTTGGGAATCGCAAGCAGCCTCGTATCAACACACATGGAAAAGCACACAAAACCCATCATCCAACAACATGTTCACATTGAGGCATTGCCAAACGCCATGAAAACGGTGCATGAATCATTGAGCCGTGTTGAGAAGAACATGAATCGTTTGGATCGGTTATTGGGTCGAGTCCTTGACCATGTGGAGAATCAATTTGATGATGAAACCGAACCAATTGAAATGCGTGATGTTGAAACGGCATTGAAGGTTCATCGTGAAGTGCGTGATACGTTGGTTGAACTGGCAAAGTGGATGGAGAAGGCTGAAACCATTGAGGATAAGCAATCCGTGTCCATCATCAACGTGCTTCAACAGTTCTATTCCGAAAAGTCGCCCGAAGAATGGGTTGAACTTAAATCACGTTTGGTTGCATCTGGGGTGATGAGTTGAAAATCACAGTCCGTCAATTGATGTGCAGGGATTCTCCCAAGCATGATTCGATATTGAATAGCAAGACTCCAAAAGAGGATTGGACGATTCAAGACTTGATGAACTACACTAATTCTGTTGATGTAGTCGTCCAGCGTTGGGCAAATGCCGTTGGTGAGCATTTGGAATACCCAACTGATGTAGTCGGTGGCATTTTTGGTTCGTTGATAACCACACGTTTGCTTATTGATGATTTGAAAGTTCTTGAACAAAATCCACAGGCTGAGGTTATTTCACTTCTTGATGGAACACAAATCATTACCGATCTCAAACAGAAAATGTTGCCAATGTCCAAATCCTATGCACGTGTGCCATCATTGGCTCAATGGTATATGACGTTGGCAAATGAAATTGATTTGGCATACCGTGAGATTCGAAGGAGGTTGAAGGATGGTCGTTAGCAATCCACGTGAGCCTGTTCTTTGGACTCCACGAACTCAAGAAATGATGGGCGGTTGGAATCCACGTGAGGTTCTTGACCATGACATCAACCCAAATGAGGATGGCGACGGTTTATCGCATCATGGACGTGAAACGCCAGAAGATGCACGAAGTCGTGATCAGCAAGACCCAAAGAAGCGAAAGGAACAGGCAATGCGTGAATTGGCAGCACCTATTCCCCATGTTAGCATTCGTCCTGAGAAAATAGATGATACGTTGGGAAGGTCGCCTCAATTTGAGCAAGAACAAAGAATGCTTGAGGCTGGTGTTGGTATGGACTTGAACCGCAATGGCATTGGGTTATCAAATGGATTTAACGCTGGTTCTGTGAGAACCGAAGGTCCAAACGTAAAATATGGACAAAGCAATTCTGTTGTTCCAGCCATGCTTGGAAAGGCTGCTGATGAAAAGAAGTGCAAGAACTGTGGCTACAAATTAGAGGGTCTTGTTGAAAATGCAAAAAAGAACGGTTTGTGTTCGGTTTGCGATCCAAGACCTCCCTCAAAATCACGCCCATTAAGAACCATTGATATGCCATCGCTTCAAGAGGCTGAGGACAGGGCAAGAGAACTTCTTGAAATGGATGATGAAATAGACCCTGCTTTTGGAGATACACGCAAAATCCCCTACTTCCGAGCAAGTGAGGACATTTTCGAGCAATCATGGGATAGCATCAGCAAAGGCAAGCGACGATACAAAGGTCGCCACATGTATGATGATGAGGAATCCGATGAGGACGAGCGCAAGTCAAAGAAGAAGCGTAAGCGAAAGAAGAAGCGTGATGGCAAGCGAAAGAAGCCAGCACGTGGAGGTCGCCAGCCTAAATCAATGACAACCAGGCGAAAGGGCAATGTCGAAACCGATGTGGATCGTGGCTCACGTCGTCAAGCCTTCCATCCTAACATTCATAGCGAGGCGATTAGAGGTGTTGGGCGTTCTCGAACAGACCGAATCCCTCTCCGACTTCGTGATCCTATTGCATGGGAACGCAAGAAGGCAAACGAGCGATTGCGACGACAAATGGGTTCATTACCAAGAGGATTGACCGCCCATGCCGATACGAGAGGCATGGGAACAAAGCGTGGTGCGATTCAAGGCGGGTCTATTGGAAGAGGGACAAAAATGCCAACGGTTGCACGTATGGGAACATCAACAAAGCGATTCTCAAGGGATGCCGTAGGCGACCCCCTCAGCACCCATGACCCCCTGTTTTCCAAGTCCGACATTGTGAAAGCAAAGCCAAACATCTCACGTTCCGAGATTATGGCGATGAAGCGCAAGATTGAGAAATTGCTTCAACAACTCAATAAATTGACAAAAGCCACCCCTGAACTTGGAAACGAAGGCAAGGTGGGCGCACAGGCGAATAGCGATACCGCCTCATCGCCAACTGGTGGAACAAAGTTGAATGAAGAGGAAGAACCGTATCGGGCTTTTTTTGATATGGCTTTGGCTCAGGAGATGGGGCTTGTAGGCAAGAAGTGATTGTCATGCCGATGGTTATTTTGGACGATTTTATCATTCGAAAAGGCTACGGTATTTTCAACATTGATGAGTTCATTGCGGCAATGCTTTCAACCAATTCGGTTGATGAAGGCTATGCTGCACTTCAAGATAGCCACCACGATCTCAACCATGACAACTTCGCAGGGGTTGAAGCCGATGCCGTCAAGTTGGCTGCAAGGCAAGGCATTGGTGGATTGACCCCTCAAGACATTCAAATCATCAACTTAGGCGAAGGGCGAACTCCACAGGGGGCATGGCATCAAGCATTCCAAAAAGCCGTCAATGCAGGTGCGCCAATCATCAATGAAGCCATTTCAAAAACAAATGAAATCAATCGCCAAAGGGCTGCTGCCGAAAGTGTTCCATTCCGTGAAATACCGTTGGCATTCCAAAAGGACATGGGCAACTATGTTGCAGTTCAAGCATGGAGGCAACCAGTTCTCGGACCAAAGAATGGACAAACGCATAATGCTCAAGGGGCATTGATTACCCAATACGTTAGCGCAATTACTGGTAAAGCCGAAGCATACGCACGACCTTATGCAGCAGGGCTTCAAGCATTGCGAAGTGAAAAATACCCAACGTTGAAATTGGAAGCCAGCGATGAAATCAGTCCACGTATTTTGCATGGCAACTCAATTTATCTCAAAGATCACAAATTGCGAAACCGATTCGCCATGACTGTTCAAAATATCAAACATCAATATCCCACTTTGCCTCCTGATACTTTGAAGGAGATGGCTTACAAAGCATTGACGCAAATGCCTGAGTTCAACAAGTTCGCTGGCATTTCACATAGCGATGGACTCCAATATGGCATTCATTCCGAAGAAGCAATGGGCAATCGAGTTGCCGAGCAACAAAACATTACCGCTTCAAGCAAAAACAATGCAAAGATGTTTATTCACCCCGAAATCCAAGCAAAGACCTATTGGAGAAACATTCAGGGTGCAGCCGATCACTACTTCCACAACGGACCGCCTAAAGAAGCAATTGAGGATTTCAAACGCCTTCATGGATGGGATGAAGAAACCACCCGACGCATTTACAGGGAGGCTGCTGAAATGGAGGGTAAAGGCGTAAAACGCAAGTTCGCCACCACCGTTATGAATCATGAAATGAATGATGGCACACCTCCTTCATGGGCAACAGAAGCAGGGGCGGTTCTTCCATCTGGCATGGGCGTTCCATCTCCTGTTGATGAGAAGCCACCAGAAGAAAAGCCTCCGTCAATGTTTGACTTCCCTTCGCCAACTGGTCAGCCAAGCGGAATGCAAGGAACGGTTGCACCAAAGACTCCTATTCAAGAGGCAACAGAACAACCGCTTCCATATCCCATTCGCCCCGATCCGCCTGAGCCTGATAGGAACGCACATACCCAAAGTGCTGCCCCTGTTCCTGTGGCGAGTCCTCCACCCCCTCCACCACAGATGCAACCTCGACCTCCACAACCGCCAGCGTCAATTCCAATTCCACAAAACCGCCCTCAACCCCCTATGCAACCCCTAAACGCTTATCCCTCAACCGCACCTGCCGTTCAAAATACGGGACGTGGATTTTTGGATAATTTAATGACGAGGCTCGGTTATGCCTACGAATCGTTGTTTCCTTCATTCGGCAAAGCCGACATGTCCAATGAAGAGGCTTTGACTGAAATGCTTGAAAATGTTCAGTTGGAAATCGCAAAGAAAGAAGTGGTGCAAACCATCTTCACAAAGTCCTCTCAGTCCATCAGTTCTGTTGCTGATGTTTCTATGATTGCCAACAAAATGAGTCGCCCCAATTCCGATATTGTTTCAATTTATCATAGTCGTGGCGATTGGGAAAATGTAGCAAAGACGTTTGGAATGACGCACAAAGAAGTTCAAATGGTGAAGGTGATTTTTAATGAATGATGATTTAATTTTAAGAGCAAGGTTGCATCAAGCGGGTTATTCGGAAGAAGAAATCCTAAAACGAACTGGTGGAGTCTTTGGAGATGATCGTTTTACTTTGGGTGGCGCAGGGGCGGCTTCACAAAAGTTCACCGATAGGCTCTTTGGTGGAAAAAGGAGATTGGCAAACCGTTTAGGTCAAAATCCGCAAACCTTTGCAGATAACCAAAATGCCGCAATTCGAGGTCAAAAACAAATGGATCAAACCGCAGCCTATCAAGAACAGATGGGGCAAAAAGGATTTGAAACGGTTGTTGAAACTCCAAAGGGAATGACCGAACCAAGCATCAAAACAACCGCAGCAGTTCCAGGTGAAAAGAAAAGGGTTTCATTGCAGAATGCGATGGGCAAATACGGCTTGACAAGCGACGGGGGCGTAAGTGAAGCGGCAGCACAACAACAACCACAACCAGATGGCTCAAACACAGGAACGTCAGCAGTTCCCGATAAAACAACTACAACCGTTGAGAATGGACCTGATGGGCAACCAAACCAAGTCAATACTGAAACGGTCATGAATGCAAATGCCGAAGCACCAGCAACAGGCGGAGGCGACATCAATACTGAAACAGGCGGAGGTGCGCCCGATCCAAACGCTGGTGCTGCACAACAACCTGCACAACAACCTGCACAACAACAACAACCCGCTACTGGCGGGGGCGGGGGCGGTGTCAATCCCAACGTGCGAAACATGGCTCAACAGTTCCAAGCAGGACAGGATATGCAAGCCATTCAGCAAGGAAAAGGTGCGGATAAGCAATCATGGTTGAAGAACCGTTCAGGCATGGGTAAATTGATGGACATTGCGACTTTTGGTGCAACTTCTCGACTTGGTAGCACAGGCGGTGCTGCACGTTCCAAAGCAAATCAACAATCCCAACAACAGACGAAAAATTACCAAGCAGCCAACCAACGTATGAATCAACGTGCAATGGGAATGAACCCAACGATGGTTGCTACATCGCTTGATTCTCAACTGTCGGCATATTCGGACATCATCGCTATTCGCAAGGGTATTCAAGAACGCAACACAACTTACAACCTCCGAAGGTGATTCTATGGAAGAAAGGGACGAGGCGTTGGATTTCATTTACAAAGGTTGGCGTGATGGTCGCCAACAACGAAGGAACGTTATGAACCAACGTGGTTCAGATCGTATCGCTGCACGTAGGGCAATGATGGAACGTATCGGTTCATCTCAATTGCCAAGACAAAGACGTTCACCTCCCCCTCAACGAAACGAGGTGGCATCCACCCCTCCTTCTTCAACACCAGAACAAACATCGTCCACCTCCGTTGGCAACTTTACAGACGACATCGCAACTCCTGATGATGAATCAACTCCACAAAATGAAGCAGCACCAGCACCCGTTCAAGATACGGTTTCATCCCCTCCAATAAGGGATAATTCACCTGTTCCTCTTGAAACGGCAATGGCAAACTTAGATGTGGCAATGGGGGGAACAGGTGCGACTCGAAGCACATACGATCCTACAAAGCCAAAACCAACCCAAGCAAATGTTCAAGCAAGCCCCGATGAAGCATTTTCACGCCCTGCTGAACAACCCGTTGAGCAACCAGTTGAACAACAAAAACCCAATCTCAGCGAATCATTTGACATTTTAGAGGGGAAAGTTCCTTACAACGTGTATGGAGAACGTGTTCCTGAACCCCCAAAGCCAAAAGGAATGAAAGAAACACCTTACAAAGCCCCTTATCAACGTCCAAAGGATAGTCGAACAAACATCTCGGAATACGGAGAACCGCCAAAAAGACCCTATGAAAAACCTGAGATGCCTTTCATGAAGCCATCTGTTGAAGGCTACAAAAAGACACCAATTACCCGACTCAAGCCCGATGGTGGATCGGGAGAAGCCGTTCCAGAAAAAACGGCTACATTGACACCTGTTAAGCGATTGAAACCTGTTGAGCAGCAACACAAAGAATCGTTTGAAACTGCATACGACCAAATGATGAGCGATGAAAATAGAGCCATTAGCGGTGCAATAAATCAAGGCATCAATGAGGGATATAGCGAAGCAAACAAATTGGCACGAACTTATGGGCGTGAGGATGAAGCAACTCAGGCTGAAATACCCGATGAGATAGATTTCAAACAACCTTCCGAACCATCAAAAGAGGAAAGAGCCGAAGAAATGTTCAACCGTGTTCAAAATCGAAAATCGGAAAGATTGGGTGAGAAACCTGAATATGAAACTGATGATTCAAAACTTACTGAAAAAGATAAAAAGGCGATGGCTGCTTTTGAAAAGGTTCAAGAACGGAAAAAGAAGAGAAAAGCGAAGGCGAAAGAAACTCCAAAGCCAGATAAAAAAGTGTCCCAAGCAGCAAAGGAAACAATCAAGCCAGCAAAACAGAAGGCAACTGAGAAGGGCAAAGCAAATGTGAAGGGGCGAGCAGATTCCTTAGCAGCATTTGGAATGGGTTTCAATGACGATCAGCCCAAAGAGTGAGGCGATCTAAATGTCGGAGGCGATGAATCAACTTGCAGCACAGGTTGATTTTGAAATGGGGCGAAAGGACTTCAAATACTTCTTCGAAGAGATTTGTGGCAAGTTTGATGAGAAGTTCCCCTGGATTCTCACCAAGTTTCATCAGGAATGGTTTGACCTGTCCGAAGGCAATAGCAAAACCTGTATCATTGCCAGTCGTGATCACGGCAAGTCCGTGTTTTATCGTGTGTATCTCCTATGGAAAATGGCTTACAATCCAGGCACAGAAGTTCTGTTCTTTTCACACAGTCAGCATCAGTCCATTGAACACATGGGCAAAATGAATGAACTCATTGAAGCCATCCCTGCACTACAACATCTCAAACCAAAGCGAGGATGGGCGAAGCAGAAGTTCAAGTTCACCAACAAATCATCCATCTCGGCTATGTCCGTTGGCAAAGCGGTTCGTGGGGCGCACCCTCAAATCGTAGTGCTTGACGATATTCTGTCAAGTGAAGCCCAAACGCAACTCAAGCATATTTCATCATGGTTTTACACCGCACTTCTTCCCGTTCTTCACCACACCGCCCAACTGTGCATTGTTGGGACTCCGTTTTCATATACCGATCTTTACGCTGAACTCAAGAAGTTGAAGTCCTATGCGGTTCGTGAATATCCCGCCATCAATGAGCAAACAGGTGAACCGTTGTTCCCTGAACGTTGGTCTTTGGACGCATTGAACAACCGTCGAAACGACATGACATCAATTGCATTCACACGTGAATACCTGTGCAAACCAATTGCCAGCGAAGCGAGTCTGTTCCCTGAAGAGGTGTTGAATAAGGTCAAGGATGATGAATTGGCTTTGTCCTATTATCCTCATGATGGGGAATCCTACAACTATTACATCGGTTGGGATCCTGCAATCTCAGCAGATCGGAGAGCCGACTATACGTGCATGATGGTTGTTGCCGTTGATGAAAACAAAAACAAACACATTATCCACACACACCATGAGAAGGGAATGGACTTCTCATCACAAATTGACAAAATCATTGAACTTAACGCCAGATTCAATCCTGTTATCATTGAACTTGAAACAAACAACTTCGCATTGGCATTTAATCAAGTGCTAAACGAAATCAGCGATTTGCCGATAAAACCCTTCAATATGAGCCGAATGAAGAAAGAGGCTTTAATTCATACCCTCCAACTGCAATTTGAACAGGGCAAGTTGTCAATACCCTACAAAGACGAAGGAGGGACACGGAGATTGATGAATAATTTATTGACTGAACTCTCCACGTTCACCATGTTGGACAACGGACGCATGGAGAGTTTGGGCGGTCATGACGACATGGTTATGGCACTTGCATTGAGCATTCAAGCGACCAAAGAATATCGAGATAGCATCGTGATTTTGGATGCCGAAGTTTGGCAAAACAGGTTAGGGTGGGCAAATGTTTGAAGGTCGGATTGAAGGCGTATTTGGCATTGAATCGCCAGAAGATGTCCTAAAGTTGCTTGATGAGAAGTTGATCTCACAGGAAATCAAGAACAATCAACAGGAAGCAAAGTTGCTTCAAGAAAAGAAGAAAGCAGCATCAAAGCAACCAAAGGAAGGGTCAGGGAGTCCACGTGAGGAAGCAGCGATTGAAGGATTTGATTCATCAAACATGGGCGGGGGAGATAAGCAACCAGGTGTTGAACTGGACACAGGGAACGCACCATTGCCCATGACCAAAACATGGTTTGTTGATAATTTCGGTATGCAAGGGAATGAAATCATGGATTTGCTCGTTAAATCTGGACGAGATGAATTGATTGAGGTTATTCAGCCATTGATTGTTCAAGAGCGAATGGCTTTGTTGAAATCCTTTCCATCAGTTTCACCCGATCTTGTTCACACCTTGCCATTCACCGATTTTGATTGGGAGATGTTGCAGAAGAACAATGATTCGCTGGCAATACCGTTTCGAAGGTTTGTCAAGAGTTGGAATGACGGCAATGAAGAATCGTATGAGATATGGTCAAACCGCATTTCAAAGACTGAACGCCTTAGCCTCAATGAACGCAAGGTGTTGGAAAAAACGCAAGAGGTTCTTGGCAAAAATGGAAGCATGAACACCCAAGCCCTACAATCACATGGCGTTCCCGAAAGCACCACCAAAATTGCGATGCTGATAAAATCACACGGATTCCTCTATGACATTCAATCGTTGGGTTCTGGTTCAAAGAACAATGATCGTGGATTGTTTTACGGTTTGAAAAAGCATGACATTTTCGTAAAAGATGCAGGGGCATTGATTGGCGACCTTTATGAAATGGGCGGTGAAATTGAAATCAGTCCACGTGGAACTCCACGCCTAATCCTCCCCTTCAACTCAAAGGTATGCAAGGAATATGCTCATGCTCTCAACACCGAAATGGGTGTGCGAGGAATTATAGCCGAAGGCAACGGGCTGGTGATTGAGGGGGAAACCTCAGTCGTCAAGGCGATTGATGCCTCTTTGCCTCATTTGAAGGAAAAGAAGGGCGAGGTGAACATTTTGAAGAAAGCACTTGAGGATGATGAAGAAGCCATCATGTGTTTGACTTATGCTCATTCAAAACCACAAAAGCAAGTTCGCTTATTGAAGTCGTGGAACATGTCGCTCGAAGCATTTGAAGAGATGAAGGAGGTCGTAGCAAATGGCTGATAAAGAGAGGATGGAACGTCTGTTCTCCGCTATTGGCGTTGATATGGAAAGGCACACAACGCCTATGCCAACAATGCCATTGTTTCAATCTGGCATTCAAGAGCCTCCTTTGTTGCAGGGAATCACCATCCCCGCATTATACGCTGCAACATTTGAATGCGTAGTTCTCCGATCCATCCTCAACCATCTTGCCGTTGAAACATTCCGTAAAGGGTATGGATGGAAGCCAAAGTTTGTTGTTAAGTGCAGGGAATGTGATGAAGAATATCATCAAGAGGTTGATTCGTGCAAATCCTGTGGTGGAGAAGTTCGCAAAGCCGACAAAGGACAAATCGAATATGCTCAAGCATTGCTTGAGAGCAAAAACGGGATGATGCAGAACTTCGTTGAAATCATGAAAGAAATTGAAATGGACTTAAACATCGTTGATGATGCTTATATTATCCTCACAAAAGAATACTTTGTGGATCCTGATACAAAGAAAATCATGTTTTACCGTGTCAAGGAGATTACACGTGCCGACCCCATTTTCATGCGTATGCTTGCCGATAAGCGAGGTGTGCGAGGTGGGAGTCAATACACCAGCCTCGTTGATCGGACGTTCCGCACCAGCGACCCAAAGGATAAATGCCCAACAACAGGTATGCCAGTTGTTCCTATTCACTACATGAACCTTGCAGGTGTTGGCAAAGGACAGGTCTATACCGAAGGCGAAGTTATTCATCTCAGCAAGTGGTCGCCTGGTAAATTGTATGGACGCAGCCCTGTTGCGACGATGTGGCGACAGGTCAATACCCTCATTGCGATGGATAACTACGTTTATTCAGCGTATCAAAAGAAGCGTATGCCACGTGGCGTGATGGTCATTAAATCGTCCAACATGGAAACCGTTGAGCGAACTGCACGAAACATTCAGGAACACCTTGAGCGTGATCCGTCCTACATTCCAACTATCGGTGTTGAAACCGAATCTGGGCGTGGCGGTCTTGAATATGTGCGAATGATGGACACCCTCGAAGAACTGCAATATATCCCAATCAAGGACGACATTCGCCAGCGTATCGCTGCATTCTTTGGCGTGTCCAACGTATTCATGAATGATGTTTCAGGCGGTGGACTCAACAACGAGGGTATGCAAATTGTTGTGAGCAATCGAGCCGTTGCCTATGCCCAATCCATTTACAACCGCATTCTGTTCCCTCAAATTGTTGAAGCGTTTGAAGTGAGCGAATGGGAACTGATTCTCAACCCGCATGAGGAAGAGGATGAAATCATGCAACTCCGACGTGATGAGATGGCGATTCGCAACATGATCCAAATGAAACAGGCAGGATATGATGCGAGCCTACGTGATGGCATAGACGATAAAATCCTTCACTTTGACTTCAAGCAACCCGATCCGCAGGAGGTTGCTGCCGCCCAAGCCGCCCAACAACAGGCGCAACAAGGTGGCGGTGGCGGTCAAGCACCAGTTCAAAAGACAGATGAATTACTTGACGACCCAGAAATGATGTTCAAGCGAACCAACTTTGATGCAAGCAGGGGGTCTGTTCCATTTACAGATTCCCTCGCTACAACTGCTGGAACAGGTATTCCTCCTTTGAGAACCATTAGCGAAAACACCAGGAATAGTGCGGGGTCAAGCCCCGATAGGGTTCGAAGAGTTGATGGTGCGCCCACAGGGGCAACTGTCAATACCGATAAGCGAGATGATAAATCCCCTCAAGAGAAAGCCATTGACCACCAAATCAAGCAAATGGAAAAACGCAAAGGATTAGACGGTTCGAAGGGGAATAGTCAATAAATAGAAGGTTATGCGAAAGGTGAGCGAGATGTTTGACATTATCGAGAAGATGGATCCGATGGCACGAAGGGCTTTAGCAGCAATTGAAGGAGTTCAAAAGGCAATCAAAGCAAATGATACCGACGGCATCAGCGCAGGAATCATGGCTGCTGAGAACGCTTTGGCTATGTTGAAATCCGATCTTGACCTACATGACCAACTCAAAAAGGCAATGTCAAAAACCAATCCCGCAGACCAATTCATGGGCGTTATTCCTCAATATGATAACAACGCATCCGACTACAACGGAACTGAAAACGCAGTTGCTATGGGTGTAAGTCGTCATGGTCGCTCAACAGGACACTTTACACCTCATAGGGTTGTGTGATAACGATGTGGAAAATGGATGGTTGGAAGAACCCACGTGAAAGGGCGCATATCTATGATATGTTCGTTAAGCAAGATCCTATTACGTCTGTTTCAACCGCCCCTGCTGCTCAACTCATCAACGCAATTGATGAAGGAATCCAAACCCTTGCATCCCAATGCAATGAGATGAACCAACTCATGTCGCAAGCACGTGCAACCAATGTTGCATCCGAACCGACAATTGCTCTCCAAAAAAACATGGAGGCACTTCGCCAGAAAATCCTTTCACTATCTCAAGACATTTCAATGATTCGAGAAGCACACGCTTCAATTGCACAAATGCAACCTCTTGCACCAGTCCCTCAGCCTAACGATCCAATGATGGCTTCGCAAGAGCAACAACCACCAATGAACCCAATGGGCGGTGGCATGGGAGGCATGGGCGTATGAGCGAGGAACAGGAACAAATTGACATTCTCAAAGAACTGATAACCGAAGTCCGTGTGCTAAACCAACGTGTTCAAGCACTTGAGGCTGAGAACAACACATTGGCAAAAGCCATGAACGATCCTGAAATGCTTATGCGTAAGCAGGGTTGGAAGAAGTTCACCACCCCTCATGCTGAGGAAACCTTTGACCCATTGAACCGTCAAGTTCCAATTGATACCACCCCCTTCTCAGGAAGTGGCGACCTCTTTTTGAAATCAAGAGATGAGCAACTTCGAGAATGGGAAGAAGCAGAAAGGCAGGTGAAAGCATGAGCGCACAATGGTTTAATCCACTTGAAGAAACCCCAGAAGGTCGTTTGTTGAAAGACGTTCAAGACCTCTTGAAAGAGGCAAAGCAAGGCTACAAATCAGATCGTGGACAAAGAAAACCACCTACGTTGCCTAAAGCAAAGAAAAACAAGACTGTGATTAAGTTCGATATGTCCGACAACTGCCCCAATTGTGGTGCAAATCCGCATGAAGAATGTGGCAAAATGGGCATGAACCATGAAATGCGAGCAATTGATTGCATGAAGAATCCTATCGCTTTTGACTCTCGTTTTGACGATGCAAGGCAACATTCCATCCTTGAACACGTTGATGAAGGGCATGGTTCAATGCTCATTGCACGTTCCGATGATAAGCGGGACACCTCATGTGATGATTGCGGAAAGACTGAGGTTTCAGGCGTAGATCGTGATGGGCGTTGTTTTGATTGCCGAACAAAATCCAACCCTGAGTTCTATGGAAAGAAGTTCTCAAGAAAGGGTAAAGTCATTGGAAAAAGTGAATCGAAGAACACCGAATGCTCGGTGTGCATGGAGGATGATGAAGGCGGGGCTTGCGAAACGTGCTATCCTAAATCCAAAGAACTCAAAAAATACAGTCAAGAGTCAAGCGTTGAGAATCTATTCCCTCGCTTCCAAAATGTGGATGGCGGAATGCCTGTCAATGCACACGGATTTACAACGAGGGGAACATACCCTGCAACCAATGACGGTCCGAA
>Ga0070750_10000698_pt1 | contig 18586 bp, 11 predicted proteins | sample VirMetDEL_Nov_24_FD_77013 | JGI IMG/M metagenome (GOLD analysis project Ga0070750, IMG submission 77013) | Aqueous microbial communities from the Delaware River and Bay under freshwater to marine salinity gradient to study organic matter... | ecosystem: Environmental > Aquatic > Marine >...
ATCACTTGCCAAGGCTCACACCGGCTCGATTATCCAAGGCCGGGCCGAAGACGTGTCTGTGGTGCAGGTGGGTAAGACCGCCGACTTCGCGACTGTTCAACGGATGATCGCCGACCTGACCCAACGGATCAGTGACGCCTTCCTGATCCTGAATGTCCGGCAATCTGAGCGCACAACTGCCACTGAGGTCAACCAGACCCGCATGGAACTCGATCGGCAACTTTCGGGGATCTACGGCGCTCTGACTGTTGAGCTCCTTACGCCTTACCTCTACCGAAAGCTGCACCTACTGCAGCGCAACAAACTCCTCCCAAGCCTGCCTAAAGGGCTAGTGATGCCGACCGTGGTGGCCGGCCTAGGTGGCGTTGGCCGTGGTGAAGACCGAGCCGCTCTTGTGGAGTTCATGCAAACCGTGGGTCAAGCAATGGGGCCTGAAGCCCTGGCCCAGTTCATTGACCCCACAGAGTTTCTGAAACGGCTTGCAGCTGCATCAGGTATCGACACGCTCAACCTGGTCAAGTCACCCGAGACGATGGCCGAAGAAGCCCAACAAGCCCAGCAAGCAGGCCTCACGCAATCCCTGGTGGGACAGGCCGGCCAGCTGGCAAAAAGCCCAGTAGGCGAACAACTACTCCAACAAGCAAATGACGGACAAGAAGCCGGCCCCCCGCCGCAAGCGGGCGCGGACCTCTGACGGCCAGTTCAAGGCCAATGACCCGACCACGTCAGTAAATGACGCTTGGCTGCCAGAAGAACTCGAACCAGCCAAGGAGATTGACTACAGCATCAAGCCGAAGGTCAGTCCGACCAGTTCAGCTGGTAAGTATGACAAAAACGCCAAGCCCAAAGTACGCCCACGCCAAGGCGTGAGAGTTATCGAATACTGAAAACATGCCACGCGAATTCGACCCAACACCCGAGCGCTCTGATGAATCTAAGGCTGCTGAGCAGGCTGCCCTAGAAATCGGTGAAAAGCTCGCAGAAACTGCACAAGAGGACAAGGAACGCCAGTTCCAACGCGCTGAGGAGTCAAACGAGCTAATCGGCGGCAAGTTCCGCAGCCAGGAAGACCTCCTAAAGGCCTACCAAGAGCTTGAAAAGAAACAATCCCAAGGTCAAGAAGATGAGCCTGTAGAGGACAAAGAAGAGCCTACGGAGGAGGAGACCCCTGAGGTCCAACCAACTGAGGCTGCGCTGACCAGGGCCTCTGAGGAGTACGCCAAAGGCGAGCTCTCAGACGAGACCATTGAAGAGCTCAGCAAAATGGACTCCAAAGACCTGATCAAGGCTTATGTGGAGTTCTACAGCAAGAACCAACAGCAAGTGGCTGTGCAAGTTGAAGCCCAGTCGATCTATGACTCGGTGGGTGGAGAATCTGCCTACCAATCGATGGTCCAGTGGGCAGCCTCAAACCTCTCACAAGATGAGATCAACTCATACAACGAAGTGACCAATGGTGGCAGCGCCGCTGCAGTTAAGTTTGCAGTGGAAGCTCTCAACAATCGCTACAAAGCGGCTGAAGGCTACGAGGCCCCAATGGTCACTGGCTCTAAGTCCGCACCGAGGGTGCAGGGCTACAGAAGCCACGCGGAACTGATGGTAGATATCGGCAATCCTCGATATGAACGAGACCCAGCATTCCGCGCTGACGTTGAAGAAAAGCTCTCTAGGAGCCCAGACCTGCTCTGATTAAAGTACGTTCATCCCCCACAGAGGGACGGGATACCCAAGGCTGGAACGCGCATGGGCTTATCTTCTTTAATCATGTCTGTTACCCTCACCTATCGCGGCGTTAAGTACATCAAGCGCGTCCGCTGATGTTTGACAGAGCTGGTGCGAAGGGAGGTTCGATTCCTCCCCTGTCTTTTGGGCGCGTCCGACCCTTATTTCGGCGACAATCGATTGTGTTACAACCTAGGTCTAAATAAGATTTAACCAAAGTAGGAGGAAGCCCTGTACGCAGGACAACTTTCACTGAAAAGGAAATGATCGCTAAGACCGACCATTCATCCCTTCTACTTTTAGAAAAGTGGCAAACATTGCAAACATTGTCGGCCAAAATGCCGTCAATAATAGTGACATTACAGGCGCTAATTACGCGACTAAATACGCGACAGCGCTCAAAATCTTCAGTGGCGAGGTGTTCAATGCCTTCAACTCCAGCTCGATCTTCAAAGGTCTTGTTCGCAGCTATGATCTGCGTGGAGCGAAGTCAAAACAGTTCTTGCTGACTGGTAAGCTCAGTGCGGGCTATCATACACCTGGGACGCCAATTCTTGGTGACGCTGGTATCAAGAGCAACGAGAAAACGATCGTCATGGATGATCTTCTCGTCGCCAGCCAGTTTGTATATGAGCTTGATGAAATTCTCAGCCAGTGGTCTGCCAGATCTGAGATCTCCAAGCAAATCGGCGAGGCCTTGGCCAAACATTACGATGAGCGGATTGCACGTGTTCTGACTCTCGCTTCTGCTGAAGCTTCTGCTGTTACCGGTGAGCCTGGTGGCTTCCGTGTGCAGCTCGGTGCTGGTAACCAGTACAACGCTCAGGCACTTGTGGACGGCTTCTTCGAGGCCGCCAGTGTCCTCGACGAGCGCAATGCTCCCCAAGAGGGCCGCGTGGCCGTGCTGAACCCCCGTCAGTACCACTCCCTCGTGTCCTCTGTGGACACCGGAATCCTGAACCGCGACCTGGGCTCCACTCAGGGCTCCCTGAACAGCGCTGACGGCCTCTACAGCATTGCCGGTATCTCAATCCGGAAGAGCAACAACCTGCCTTTCTTGGCCGGTACTGTTGCTGCTGTGACCGGTGAAAATAACACCTACAACGGTGACTTCACCAACACTTGTGGTCTTCTTTTCCACCGTGAAGCAGCTGGCGTTGTCCAGTCTATTGCTCCTTCTGTGGAGACAACTTCGGCGGACTTCAGGGTCCAATATGCCGGTGATCTGATTGTCGGGAAGCTCGCTATGGGGTGTGGTTCTCTCCGCACTTCTGTGGCTGGTGCCTTCTTGAATACCTGATATTTATACCCCTGGAGCCTTCATTTAGGCTCCTCGGGGCTCCCCATTCCCTAGAAAACTAATGGCAACAAAACTAACGAAACTGGCCGCAACCAACGTCGTCCTTTCCAATGTGGGACAGGCTCCTGTCACTACAATTGATAATGACAACCCTATGGTTGTTATGGCTGCAAACGTGTTGGATGAGGTGACGAACTCAGTGCAATCTGAGGGCTGGACCTACAACACTGAGAGGGCCTACCCCTTTAACCCAGACACAGCTAAGAAGATTGCTATTCCGGCTAACATTCTTCAGATTGATACAACCCGTACGTCTCGCCTGGATGTAGTTATTCGAGAAGGCAAGCTATATAACAAACGTGATCATACCTATAACTTTGATGAACAAGTCAAAGCTGACGTCATCTGGCTAGTTGAGTTCGATGATATGCCTGAAGCATTCAAGCAGTATGTAACCATGCGTGCTGCTAATTTGTATGCAGGCCGTGCCGTTGGATCTACTGAAGCTGTCAGATTTGGTGAGCGTGAGGAAGCACAAGCCCGCGCAGCCATGCTCGAGTATGAAACCGAGCAAGGTGATTACAGCTTCCTAGGTACTGAAGACAACCTGAATATCCCCTCCTATCGACCCTTTGACGCCGCATATCGGTTCTAATTCTTATGGCAGCTATTTCACAGAAAGTCCCAAACCTATTGGGTGGGGTCTCGCAACAACCTGACCCCGTCAAGCTGCCTGGACAAGTACGCGCAGCTGAGAACGTTTATCTGGACCCCACCTTCGGTTGCCGTAAGCGTCCTGGTTCTGAATTCACGGCAGAACTAGGGACTGGCATCCCCCCTGAGGCTAAGTGGTTCTCCATTTTTCGAGACAACAACGAACGGTATGCCGTTTGTATGTATCGCGATAACACTGGTTTCCGGCTCCGTGTGTGGGACCTGAACGATGGTGCTGAACGGACAGTAACAATCGCAAGTTCAGCTACCTCGTACTTTGCAGACGCAGAGCCTGATGACGTCACTAATTTAACGATTGCAGACTACACGCTTCTATCTAACAATAGAACTCGCGTCTCTATGTCGTCTGATGAGTCGACTGTAAACAACAGCGAAGCATTAGTTGTAATCAGTCAAGTCGCTTACAACACCACCTACAACATCGATATCAATGATGCAGGTGCAGCACCGTCGAAGGTTTATCAAGCCACAGGTATAGAAGTTATACCTGGTACATACCAAGAAAATGACGGTGGAGCATGTAGTGATGTAGATGCCCAAAACTTTTCGGTAACTCATGCGACTAATACAAGTAAAACTGGCCTGCAGTTTAGATTAGTTAATCAGTGTTCATCACACCTTGAGGGTGGTAATTATGATGAATACAAGATTGATCGAGTTTCTGTTATTGATCAAGGTAGTCGTCCTAATTTTACTAACTTGGATCACTATGGCGATGGAAGGCTTTTGCTCAACGGTGGGATGGTTCAATCTGGCCGTGGAAGAAGCTATCGAGTTACTGTTGCGTCATCTAGCTTTAGCTTCCGTAACTCTAATCCACGTGGGTCGCGCCTCAACTTGTCTAATGGCGTTTCTGTCCATGTCTCTGATGTATCACATCGTGTCGAGTCAGACGCTGAATATGTCTCGCGTTATCAAACAGATGCAATCCTCCAAAATGGAGGCACAGGCTGGCGTGTAGGTGACACTGTCAATGTGACTATGCAAGGCGAAACCTGCACGATCCGCGTGACGTCAGAACGGTTTGTCTATGCGTACAACAGTCTAGGGACAGCAACTTTCACAACACCCGCTGATACCACCTCGGGTGCTCTGGATATGGCGGCTGTGACTACAGACCTAACTAACGACATCAACGCATTATCTGGTTTCACGGCAGAAAACATTGGTGCAGTTATCAAAATCACGCGCACGAGTGGTGGCGACTTTAACGTCTCAACTCGCGGTGGCACAGTAAACAACGCCATGCGAGCTATCAAAGGCTTTGCACGAGATATCTCGAAACTTCCAGAGCAGGGCTGGGATGGTCAAGTTCTTAAAGTATCCAACACTGAAGAAGCTGACGCTGACGACTACTACGTCAGATTCACCACGCAAGCTCCTGGGGTTCCGGGTGCTGGTAGTTGGCAAGAGACGGTAGCTCCCGGTATCAAGACAAACCTAAACACCTCCACAATGCCCCATGCGCTTGTACGTCAAGCGGATGGAACGTTTACGCTCGATGCCCTTTCTTCTGGCTCTGCATTGGGTGGTTGGGCTGGACGTGAAGTTGGTGATGAAACCAGCAACCCCGAGCCGTCGTTCGTGGGACGGACAATCAGCGATATGTTCTTCTTCAACAATCGCCTAGGGTTTCTCTCTGAAGATGCTGTGATTATGTCGCAGCCTGGTAGTTATTTCAATTTCTTTGTCAATTCAGCTATTGCTGTAAGTGATGCGGATCCAATTGATATGACTGCTAGCTCTACTAAGCCGGCTATTCTCAAGGCTGCAGTTCCTTCACCGAAAGGTCTGATTCTATTCGCTGAGTTTAGTCAGTTTTTGATGAGCTCTAGTGAGCTGGTATTTTCCAGCGCTACGATCCAGATGAAGGAGATCTCGAACTACTTCTATAAGTCTAAAGTTCAACCTCTCAATTCTGGTGTAAGTGTTGCGTTCATTGCAGAAAGTGCGACATACTCCAAAGTTATGGAGATGGCTGTCGACTCCGTAGCAAACCGGCCAGTCGTTGCTGATATCACTAGAGTAATTCCTGAGTACCTCCCCAATGGATTTCAATGGGGTGAGGTAATGCCAAATAACAATATGCTTGTGTTTGGTGATGGTTCATCTACTGTCTATGTGTTCAAATTCTTTAACCAAGGTGATGAGAGACAGCTGGCTGGTTGGACCAAGTGGAATTATCCAGGCTCTGTAGATATGTTTGCGACTGAGGATGACCTTTGCTATATCATCCTTAGATCAGAAGAAGATAGACATATCCTTGTGAAAACTGAACTTATTGATGATCCTGATGAAGCTCCTATCGACGTGGGATTTTCAAAGTTCACCCCTCGACTCGATGCCACTGTAGCTGGCTCTACATTAACTACTTCTGTAGAGGATGCTCTAAATACTAGGATTATTGTACCTAACAGCATCGTATTCTTTGAGGCAATTTATAACGTAGTCGTCACTTCTGGTGACTTCAAGTCGACCTTTCGTAGGGTTGAGCCCCAATTCGACTCTGTAAACAATAACTATTACGTTATTGTCAATACAGATTTGCTTACAGCTGACTGGGTGCTCGGTGTTCAATACACAGCCACCGTAACCCTGCCTTCTATCTTTGTGACTCAAGAGGGCAAAGCTGATCGGGTAAATGTGCCGACTGTCACTTTGATGCACCTAGACCTTTACTACTCGGGTCGATACGAAATTATCATTGATAAGCTTGGTTATGACCAACAACAGTTAGATGCAGACATGACTCGCTCTAACGTGTATGACGCAGACGAAGCTCCTATCAATGAAATCTCAACACAGACTATCCCTGTAATGAGTCGCGGAGATATTGTCAAAACCACCATCAACGCCCTAGACCCATTCCCTTCAGCCATCACTGGGTATAGCTGGGAAGGTCACTACAACAACCGAGGCATCTCGCCTATCTGATGAATCACATCCGCACTGCCACTGTGCAGGACGCGGTGCAAGTTGCCAAAAATCTTCGACCAGAAGATCGCCAAGAAATCGAGGGTTTGGGCTACTCGCCTATAGCCCTCGTTTTCAGTGTTCTCATAAGCGACGTTGCGGTCTCCTTCTTTAATACTGAAGGCGAAATCGCAGGCGTTGCTGGGATTGTTAGAGAGTCCGATATCAAGGGTCAAATCTGGATGATTTGTACACCTGCTGTCGAACTGAACCCACACACTTTTGTTCGCCATGCAAAACGTTGGCTTAAACAAGAACAGCGCAACTACCGCCTCCTCTGGAACCTTGCAGACGCCAGGAACCTGTATCACCACAAACTACTGCGGATGCTTGGATTTAAGGCCATTAGGTCTGTCCCGTCTGGTCCGCAGCACCTGCCCTACTTAGAAATAGTGAAACTATGTGTGTAGTAACCGCTGGCGCCGGTGCAACCGCAGCGGCAGCTTCAGCAGCCACAGCTACAAATATCGGACTCGCGATCAGCGCAATTAGCACTGTCGCTAGCATTGCTCAAGCCCAGCAAGCTGCTCAGATGCAGGCCGCCCAGGCCCGCACTCAAATGGAGATGCAAACTCGCCAAAGGGCTGAGAGTGCTCGATTGGCTAATCAACAGGCTTTGACGCAACAGCAAGGTCAAATAAGACAGGAACAAGCTTCTGTACGTTCCTATTATCAAAATCTCGACAATATCAATTCTGCTTTGAACAAAACCTTTGTACAAGAGCAGACTAAAGCAGAAGAGGCTCGTGTTAAAGCTGCCTTCAAAACAGAATCTATCCTAGCTAAATCAATCGGTGTGCAAGGCAAAATTCTCGCTAGTGGTGCCACTGGACAATCCATCGGTCTTTTGGCCCTTGATGCGGATCGTCAAGCCGGGCGAGCACAAGCACAACAAAATGCCTCCGTTGACAGTGCAATTGCTCAATCTGCAATCTCACAAGACATTGCATTCGATCAGGCTAGAAGCTCTGCAAACCAGGCATTTAGCCGCACTGCACCCCCAACTCAAGCACCCATCCTGGATCCCTATGGAATGGCAGGACTTGAAATCCCCTCTTATGCGTAAGAAATGGCTCGTATTTACCAACCGGAGTCCTATGGAGATAATTTCGCAGGCTCTACACAGAGCCGTGGATTTAATCCTGTAGCGGCTATTGATAGAAGTCAACAAGAAAGAGAAAAAGCAAAGCAAGCAGTAGACAACATAAATCGTGAGATCTCGATCCTTAACAAGGATCAGCAGCTCGAGCGTAATGTTCTATCACTTCAGCAAGGTGTAGAACGTTCTAATCTGCAAGCACAGCAGAAAGCAGTGCAAGGCTTGTTAAAATTGTCTAGCATTGCTACTGATGCTTTCAAAGCAAAAGCTCAAAATGATGAGCGCATTGCAAATGAAAATCAATTCTTGCAATCAGTTGGTCTCGGAACAGAACCACCTGCACAAGCACAGCAGCAACTTGAAACAGCTAGAAATATCGATACAGCTATTAGTGTTGAATCTTCTGCTATAAATGAAACTGCGTCAGAGGTTGAGGCTAGTGGGAGTTTAGAAGACAAAGATGTAGGCCATCAACTGAGGCAAGGTTCTGCACACAGAATTGCTGCTGAAGTTAAAGGTAATGTCTATAGCGCACGTTCTTCGCATCAAATCTTTCTTCAAGAGGCTATTCGCCTGATTCCTGACGATCAAAAACCTCGTACTTTGCCTGAAGCACAGGCGTTACTTAGGTCTCTTAACCGTCAGTTCTTTCGGGTTTCGGGTCTCTCCGATGAACAAGGTAACTTGATTAGTAACCGTGCTTTGATCCTTAAGGACCTTGCACCAACAATTGCAACTAATACTTCAAAACTTGAGGTACAGCTCTTAAATGCAGCTATTAAAGCTGATCAAACAGCAAACCTTAGTCAACTAAACAGCAACATCTACACCGCTGTTAGCTCTGACATGAGTGCAGAAGAGGTATGGAAGGTTGCTTCAGAAGGGTTTGCTCACGGTAACGTCGGCCACCAAGGCTTCAGTGCTGCTAGTAACGAGCAAGCCATGAAGGCGATCATCGCGTCTGCTGTTAATGACGGCGATGTGGCACTCATTGAGGGCTTGGCTGATACGCCAAAAATGGCTAACCAGCCGAATGGTCCGAAACTTGGTGACGAGTACGCCCACCTACTTGGTCCAGCAGTAACGCAGGCACGGGAGAAGCGGAATTCTGCCATCAGAGCTCAAAAGGCAGAGATCGCAAGGCAGGCTGAAACTGCTATCCAGAATTACTACGACAACCCATCTGGTGAAGCTAAAGCCCAACTCATCGAAACTCTGCAGGCTTTGCCCCAGACCAAAACTGTTCGCACAAGCCTGGCTAATCTGACTTCGAAAGGGTTCAACAACGACCCTGCTCTCGAGGCAGAACTAGCTGCAGCTGCGGCTCGTAATGAGTTCATTCCGCAAGACGTCCTTAAAGCCCATCTAGATGCAGGTCGGATCCGTCCTGAGGTCTACAACCAGCACGCTCTGACCCAGGTTGATATCAAGAACAACAAAGCAGCGGCTGAATACACCAAAGAGCTGAAACCGTTTATTGAGCAGACAATCCTCAACAGCTCAGAATCGCCATCTCGTGTGGCGGATATGCGGAAGACAACTCGCGTTGTTTATCAGATGCGGGTAAAGATGTTCCAAGACGAACTAACCAAAGCATTAGCTGCAGAGGCACGGGATAACCCTGACATTCTCAACAACCTTCAAGAGCGCAATGTATTGGCTCAAAGGCTCATAGATGAGATCGCCAAACGTCCTGAATTTGTTCTGTATAACGATGCCAAGGAAGGTATTACATTCACGGCTGACCCTGGTCAACGCTCAGATGGTCTTGAGGCAATCACTATTGCTCCAGGTGAGCAGGATTTTAGGCGGTACTCATATAACTCAATCATCAACAACGTACCCCTTTCAGAGATCAACGCAACAGACGATCTGATTCTGAAAGAAACGACGCTTGAATTAGATGTTAAAAACATACTTGCAGGAGATAAGGTCTCTCCTACTACCCGTAGTTATGCTCGCAAGCTTGGTATGTCTGAGCGTGCATTCATCAATGCCCAGCTCCAACGCTACGGAAAACCACCTCTCGGACTCCTCGAAAACAGCACAGCCGGAGAATTTAGGCCCAAAAGAGCAGCGCCAGGAACAGATCTTAACTCCACTACAGGATTCAGACATCTGCAATCAATGGGTTTCCCCACACGTGGTGCTGCCTACATCACCTCCGCTATTTCTCACGAATCGTCCTGGAACGGTATGCGTGAATGGCCAGAGGTTGCTGGTGACGGAACCAACCGAAACGGTGGTTTAATTTCTTGGGCATCCTGGCATAACAATTCTGCACGTCTTGGTGCAATCGAGCGGCATTTTGGCCGCAGCATCTCAGAGATCAGTGAAACAGATCAGCTTCAATATATGAAGCACGAGATGAAAACTAGATATCCAAAGGCTTACCGAATCTTCACTACCCCATCTGCATCATCTGCGGACCTGCAATGGGCTGTTAGTAACTACTGGGGCTTTGACCCTAAATATACAGGCAACCGCTGGGTAGACGCAGAAACACTGATTAACCGTTCTTGACCTCCTCCATGCGTGGACGAGGCTTATTACCTCTAAAACATGGATCAATTAAATCTCTTCCCTGAAAGGGTAGAAGGTGCTTCAGAAGAAGCGACCAATACTTTCCTTGGCGAAATCGAAGCCAATAATCTAAAAGAAGAAGACCAGATCGAAGCCACAGCGCAAGCGTCTGAGCCTGAGCCTGAAGACGAGCCTGCGGGCAACGTCGGTACTGAGCGAGAAATGGGCCAAGTGCTCCAAGACGCAGGCCTGCAAGATGACCTGCTCCCTGGCGTAACTAACTTTATTGATAAAACCCTGGGAACCGATCTCTCAGGGTTTTATGAGCAGCGCAAGGCAGATACGGCTGAACAGCGCGAAGCCATCGCCGCTGGTGCAGAGGAGTTTCGTAAAAACCAACCCGAGGCCGTCAAAGTTGTCACCGGTGCCTTGCAAGGTGTCGGTGAAAAGGCTCTAGGCCTTGGTGAGGTTATTGGTGATACCTCTAAAACACTTGGTGAAAATGTTGTCAAATTCGCCAGTTTTCAGACAGTCAAACCTGACTGGACACGTGGTGGTAAGGACAACCCATTTGCAGGTAATTATGACTGGGCTACGTGGAACCTAGGTAAAGACGAGTACGGCGCACAGACCGACATTGGTAAAGGTATCCAGGGCATCACTGAGTTCGGCCTGACTATGGCCCTTACTGGTGGTTTTGCTGGTGGCGGCACAACACTTGCCGGCAACATCATTCGAGGCGGTGCAAGGGGTGTTGCAGCTGATGCAATCTCTGCCGTCTCCGGCGAAGGCAACATGTCGAACCAAATCGAGAATGCCTTCCCTGAGCTGAAAGACACCTGGCTCACAGCCCTCGCTATTGATAAAGAGGACAACGTTTATACCGCAGCAACCAAGACTGCGCTCGAGGGTTTCGGCCTGGGTGCAGCGATCGAATCCGGTGTTCGTTATGGCTGGCGGCTTGGTAAGTACGGATTCAAGAAAGGTAAGAACCTCATCTTCAAACCTGAGGAAGTAACACCTCCACCGCCGCGCAGCTTCAACATTGACAAAGTTGGCAAGTCGATAATCGATTCTGGCAACACAGAACGCTTTGAAAGGTTCTCTCAGATCCAAGATCTGGAAGCTGCAGGCATCCCCACTACATGGGATGACGCTGCTGCAGTTGTTCCTGAGTACTTCTTACCCGCTGCTCCTGGTCTCCGTAGAGAAATCAAAGAAGGCTTTGCTGAAACCGTCTACGAAAAGCTCGACGCTTTAAGAGAGGAGTACAACAGACTTTTGAGGGGTGGTAATAAAAGTCCAGATGTGGGAGCTTCTTTAGACCCCTTTACAGGTGAAGAACCCCTTGTGGGTCACATGGTTGCTATTGATGGCGCTGTTCTCGAGGATCCAAATGATCTCGAAGCTGCAGCAGCTTTCATCATGAAACACCAAGACATGCTCAGACGTGAAGACGTATATCTGGGTAGCTGGATCAGCAAGCAAACAGGAAAGCCAGTAGTCGAGCTTTCCCGCTTGGTTGAAGATGAAGGCGAGGCTGTGATGCTCGGCCGCCTGTTTGACCAAGAGGGGATTTTTGAGCTGACAGGAACTAAGGGCTTTGATGGCTATATGCCTACTGACGGTTCAGATGCACTACGCCAAACGAAAGGCCAGCATCTGAAGTCTGCCTACACAACTCCCCACGAACCCACCATCACACCTGCGCCCAAAGTCGCGGCTCAACAGATCGAAGCAAAACTTTCCCCAGCTCCTCCTGCAAACGGTGGAGGTGGTGGCCGCTTGGCAACTAATGCCCAGGTCAAACAAATCGCAGACGCTCGAGGCGAAGGTGCGGGTGAAGCTATCGAAGCCCTGATCAAGGCTGTAGACGTTGATGAATCAGACATCGCAAAAGAAGCCAGGATTACGATTTCCAGCCTTCGAGACATTGTTGAAGGTGATCTAGCCAACTTCCTGGACGTCGACGGCAAGCTAATCAAGGACGCATTCAGCACGATCAACTATGGCGACGAAACGATCCTGTCTCGCCGTGGTGCTTTCCAGGTGCGGGCAATGATGGCCAACACCGCTTCAGCTATCTATGACGCCGCTTACAAAGTGGCAAAGACATCTGATCAAGGTATCCCCCCTGATATCCACGTGGATGTTTTGAAGGACAACCTGATGGCTCTGCTGAGGATGCACAAACACACCAGCAACTTGATTGGTACGCGCCTGGGCGACTACAGCATCGAAGTCGGTGACATGAACCTAACTATGGAAGGGTTCATGAAAGCTGCTAGTCCAGAAAAGCTCAACGAAACAATTGAGCAGGCTGGTAAACAGCTCGAGGATATGGTCAAAGGTATCGAATCCGGTGACCCAAAAGCACTGCAGAAAGCCCAGCGGACGGCTGCCATGTTGCAGCTGACTGGTGGTGACGTGACCAAAATGGTCGACGTTGCACAAAACATGGGAACGCTCGGGACTGATGCAGCCCTGAAGCTGATGTACAACTCCATGTTGTCTGCCCCACCGACACACATAGTCAACAACCTGTCCAACGCTTTCAACGTGGTCTACCGCCCGTTGACTGCAATGGTTGGTGGTAATGCAAAGGCTAGGAAAGCAGGTATTGCCAGCTATTACAACTTCTTCAAGACCATCCCCGAAGCCTATGAGCTGGCGATGCGTACCGCCAAGACCGGTGTTTCAAATGTGGGCGGCAGCCGTGACCTTATCCAACAGGGTCAAACAACAGCTGCACTGAAAGAACTGTCTGAACGCGCAAAAGAATCCGACAACCTTGCGTTTAAGGCAGGATCTGGCCTGGTCCACATGCTGCACAATGTTGCCAACTTCCCTCTCTTCGCATGGCCTGAACGCTTCCTGACGACCTCTGATGAGTTCTTTAAGGTCATGGTCACCCGGATGGAGTTCAACCGGATCCAGATGGAAAAGGCTATCGATCTGGCAGGTAGCGAGGGTGAATCTGCTGTTGAAGAGACCTTCAAACGTCTTCTAAAGTCTGAATACAGCAGAAACTTCACTAAGTCCGGTGGACTGCTCAACGACGAGCTACTTAAAGGTGCTAAGGAAGTCACCTTCCAGACTGAACTAGACGGCAAAATTGCCAAGTTCGGCGCACTCGTCAACGATGTGCCGGCTCTGCGTGTCTTCTTCCCCTTCGTTAAGACCGGCCACAACGTCTTGGTCTATACCGGTACCCATATCCCCGTACTGAACCTGGCTCTTAAAGAAAGCCGTGATGTCCTGTTTACAGACACCTTTGAAGGTGCAGTTATGCGCGGACGTCTGGCTTTCGGCACCATGACGATTCTGGGTGCTGCGACTTTGGTCACCCAGGACTTGATCACCGGTAATGGTCCTGCAGGTGGAGCCCGCCGTAAGCAATGGCTAGAACATCACCAGCCTCGCTCAATCCGTGTGGGTGATCGCTGGGTTTCCTATGACCGAATTGAACCTTTCGGCCAAATCTTTGCCGCAGTGGCTGACATCCACTACGCATTTACTACTGGTGACCTAGAGGAAGACAAGGCGATGTACCTGGCTGGCTATTTGTCCCACGCCTTGGCCGTGAACCTGACTGATAAGTCCATGCTGCAAGGTCTGGAGCCTATGTCAGCTCTGCTGAATGCTCGACAGTTCAGCCCAGACACCTTCCTGGCATTTGGTGCCAAAACCACTAACAGCTTTCTCCCCCTTAGTGGTGCTCGCCGTGCCCTGACAAACGCCATGCACCCCTTTATGCAGGAGTTCAACAACCAATTTGAGCGTGAACTCTACAGCGCATCTCTTGGTGTTCTGGGTGAGCGTGCGGATACACATGATTGGCTGACTGGCGAGAAAATCACAGCAGGCAATGGTGGTCTAGGCAATGCAAACCTCCCATTTAAGGTTGTGAAGCGTGGTGATGATGTTGTTAAAGATGCTCTCGAGGATATTGAGTTTGATACTGGCATCATTTCTGATGAACTTGGTGGTGTGGAACTGACTCCTGAGCAAAAGAGTAAATATCAGCTTTATATCTCGCAGACTGGTATTTATGACAAGATCAAGACTTGGGTGACCCAGCCTAGTTTCAAAGAAGCCCATCAAGAGTACGTTCAACGCCTCAGAGATGGGCACAGAGTTAAGAAGGAAGACCAATACTTCTACCGTCAAATCACCAAAATGCTGCGTGAATCTAAGAAGCTCGCAGTTCTGCGGTTGCGTAACGAGTACCCCGATCTCAATGCTGAGATCATGATGGATAAGTACGCGGCACAGCAAGACCGTCTACCTAACGGATACGAATCACTTATTAACTTCGGAAACGAGTAATGACGGCCCCAATTATTGAGAATAACTATACAGGGGACGGTTCAACCGTCCTCTTTTCATTTACATTTGAATATATTGAAGCGACTGACATTGAAGTCTCTATTGATAATGTCACGATCGCCACAACTGAATACTCACTGGCCAACAGTACTACTATCGAGTTCAACACAGCACCTGCTACCGGCACTGCTGTTCGTATCTACCGTAACACCACTGTTAATGAACCGAAAGCAACCTTCTTCCCAGGCTCTGCTATTCGCGCACAGGATCTAAACGATAACTTCGAACAGATCCTGTTTGTTACTCAGGAAGCTGACGCGATTTCTGAACGTGCTGAAACTGCAGCTGATGCTGCCCAGACCGCAACGACCACCGCACAGGCTGCAGCTGCTAGTGCCAACACTGCCGGTGCTGCTGCACAAGCGTCCGCGACTGCTGCACAGGCTTCTGCAACTGCTGCACAAACCTCTGCCACCGCTGCAGCCGCTGATGCCTCTCAAGCTTCCACAGATGCAGCCTCTGCAGTAGCAACTGCCAACACGGCAAGTACGAATGCGTCCAATGCTGTAACCACAGCTAACACTGCAAGCGCTCTTATCAGCACAGCGGTGCTAGCCGACGGCACAAGGGCCATGAGTGGCGACTTGAACGTCAATAGCAACAAAGTTGTCAACCTCGCCAACCCCACTGCTGGTGGTGATGCAGTCAATAAGTCGTTTGCTGATGCTAATTATCAACCGTTAGACGCAGAACTGACAGAACTGGCAACGATGCAGAACACAACTGCATCAGCATTGGCAGATTTGACACAAGCTGAAGTGCTTGTACTGGATGGTGCAACACTCAGCACTGCTGAGCTCAACACATTAGATGGCATCACTGCTACCACTAGCGAGCTAAACGCATTAGACGGCATTACATCAACAGTTGGTGAGTTAAATGTGCTGGATGGCGTGACTGCCACCACCACGGAGCTCAATATCACTGATGGTTTGACGGCATCGACTGCAGAATTGAATCAGTTGGATGGCAAAACGATCAGCAACGTGCTGACACCAGCCAATAACAACGACATTCCTACCAGTTCAGCAGTCAACACTTACGTGTCTGGACTGCTCAACGCCCTGGGTGGCTTTGTTGCCATTGCAAACGAGTCCAGTTTTCCAACAACTAACCCAGATCCCAGCGACAACGCCGGAACTGTGGTGTCGATTACTGATGCTGGCGGTCTCGTAGTTGATTCCAGTGGCAATAGCACTAGCGCAACTACAACTGGTAACGCGACTGTCACAATCACAGGTTTTCCCAGCAGCTTGCACAGCACAACACTGGGCAACGACCTAGGTCTGCAGGTGCAAACCACTAGCACCCTTAACACCTACACCTATCACAAGCTAATCGCTAAAGAAAGCGACGTTGTTCGCCTTAGCGATGACATTAACGACTTTAACGAGCGTTATCGAGTATCAGCATCCGCGCCAACTACTGATCTAGACGCTGGTGACCTGTGGTTTGACACAACTGCAGGCAAGATGAAGGTCTACGACGCCAACGACTCTGCATGGGAAGAAGTGCAGTCCGTCGGCAACTTCTTCATCAACACACTGTCGTCGTCAAGCGGCACAGGCGGTGGATCTGCCACGTTTAACGGCAGTGCCTATCGGTTCACTCTTAGCAACGCTGGAACTACTGCCCAGCAAATGCTGGTAAGCATTAACGGCGTTGTTCAAAAGCCAAACAGCGGCACCAGCCAGCCGTCTGAAGGCTTTGCGATTGACACCAATGACATCATTTTCGCAGCTGCACCTGCATCTAGTGCAAGCTATTTCATTGTCACCATTGGTTCGTCGGTCAACATTGGCCAGCCCAGCAACAACACGGTCGACACGTCAGAGCTGGTCGATGGTGCTGTCACTAACGCCAAGGTCAGCAGCAGTGCAGCCATTGCTGGCACCAAGATCAGCCCGGACTTTGGCACGCAAACCGTTGAAACGGACGGCAATGTATATGCCGCTAAGATTGGAGTAAATACCTCATCGCCACGAAACATTAGCGGGTTTGGATCACTTGCTGTAGATGGAACATCAGGCTCTCTTGTCGATTTATTCCGTAACGGCACTAGAGAAGGTACGGCGGCTGTTGACAGTGGAGGGTTCAAGCTAGAAGCAGTTGGCTCGTCAACTCCGTTGATTGGTATTACTAACGGTGCCGAGCGGATGCGCATCGACAGCTCTGGTGATGTCCAGGCTCGTAGGGCTAGAAGTAATACTACGGGTGATGTTGCTCTCTCAGTTCAACCATCTGACAGCAGCATTCATTATGGGCTGAGGATTGATGCTACAAATAACAGTCTTAATTTAGACAGAGCATCTGGTACAGCTGCCAACCTTCTGACAGTCGACTCAAGTGGAAACGTTGGCATTGGAACGTCGTCGCCTAATTCATTTCTACATGTAGATTCAGACAATACTTACGGCAATGTGGTTCTTAGCCGAGATGGCGGTGCAGCAGGACGCAGACCATTTGGTATTGGCATTTCAGGGTCTACTGATTCTAATCTGAGGATTAGCGCGTCTAGCAATACATCAGGAGCAAATGCGTTTGCCAACCAAATAATTGACATTACCGCCGATGGCAACGTTGGCCTTGGAACTACATCCCCGACAAAAAAGCTGCACATTGACTCAAGCTCAGATCAAATACGTTTGTCCGATGGATCTGGCGGTTTTGAGTTGAGAGCTGGCAACGTATTTAAGATTTCTGATGATGGTACTGAGCGGGTGCGGATCGATTCTGCCGGGCGAGTTGGTATAAACACAACAACATTTGCTGATGGCGCAACAGGGCTCGTAGTCAAGAACGGCGCTTCAGGTAGTGAGCATACTTTTTTAGACATGGTATGTGATACCAATGAATCTAATAGGCTCCGGTTCAGCGAAGACGGTTCTACTTTCCCTGGAGAAATTAGATACAATACCTTTGGTCATGAATTACTTTTTAAAGTAAATTCTAGCGAGCGGCTGCGAATCCAATCAGGTGGCGGCATTTCATTTAACGGCGACGGGGCTGCTGCAAATGCTCTCGACGATTATGAAGAGGGCGATTGGACGCCTACGGTCCAAGTTGAAGGACAAAACAACGCTACTACAGACAAGCAAAACGGTAGGTACGTAAAAATTGGTAGCAAAGTTACTGTCTGGGCTTACGTTCAATTAAACGGTACTCCTTCAGGTAGAGGTGTAAACAATGCTTGGATTCATGGAGGGCTACCTTTTCCTAAAAGAAACGATGAAGGCGGTTTTGACATTGGTGGTCCAATCATGTACTGGAGTATTGACAGTACCAGTGCATTGAACGGAACTGCTCCATACATGTTGGTAGCTAGACTGTTTAACAACTCTTCTGGTGGAAGAATCCGCGGTCATGATTCTAGTAATAACCAGTCTGGTCAAAACCTTTCATTGCTGCTAAAAGATAATACTGAGTACGCTTACTCGTTTACTTACGAAACAACTGCCTAAATCTATTTTGTCTGGAGGACACTCTTAATGGCTATTACAAAACGACTCGAATACAAAGAAGAAGTTCTGCCTGATCAAACCATTCAAGTCCGTACCACTACTGTGGTTGAGGAGGATGGGGTTGTACTGGCACGCAACCATCACCGCCACTGTGTTCACCCTGGCGATGACATTAGTGGTGAAGTAGCAGAGGTACAAGCGATTGCTAATGCACTATGGACTGATGAAGTAATTGCTGCATATCAGGCTTCCGTTAGCACGGAGGTCTGATCATGGGACTTACACAAATTACAACCGGTGGTGTTGATGACAATATCAACATCGACAGTAATACTCTGAAGGTTGACGGTACTAATAACCGGGTTGGCATCGGGTCAAGTTCTC
>Ga0070750_10000700_pt1 | contig 18564 bp, 13 predicted proteins | sample VirMetDEL_Nov_24_FD_77013 | JGI IMG/M metagenome (GOLD analysis project Ga0070750, IMG submission 77013) | Aqueous microbial communities from the Delaware River and Bay under freshwater to marine salinity gradient to study organic matter... | ecosystem: Environmental > Aquatic > Marine >...
AAAAAATTACGACGAAACAGAATCTGAAAAATACCAAAACGAAGAAACAAAATTCCTCCCACAATCACCATACGCTATCGCGAAATGTGCTGCTCATTATATGGTTAGATTATACAGAGAGGGGTATGGAATTCACGCATCAGCCGGAATCTTATTCAACCACGAAGGACCAAGACGAGGCGAAAGTTTCGTTACTCGAAAAATCACAAAGTGGGTTGGTGATTTCATCAAATACAAAAAGTCAGTAAGAAAAGAATATACATTAAAGGTTATCGAAACAAAATTCGAAGAGGATAGGATTGTTTTTGAGTGCGCAAGCACAAAAGAACATTTAGGATCTTTCCCTAAGCTACGTCTAGGCAACTTAGAAGCTTTTAGAGATTGGGGGTACGCTGGAGATTATGTGCGAGGCATGTGGATGATGTTGCAGCAGGATATTCCTGACGACTACGTTATCTGCACTGGCGAAACACATACGATTAAGGAATTCCTAGACGTAGCATTTAATTGCGTAGATATAGAAGACTGGTCTAACTTTGTAGTACAAGACCCACAATATTACAGGCCAGCAGAAGTAGACTACTTACGTGGTTATAACGAAAAAGCTAAGGAGAAGTTAGGGTGGCGCCCCGAAACTAGTTTTGAAGAACTTGTTAAAATGATGGTTGACCATGACTTAAAAACATGAAAATATACGTTCTAGAATTTGATATGACTTCAGTTTTATCAAGGCTTAATAAGTTTAGATTGCGAGAGTTTAACCATGAAAATCCCTATATATTTATAGAGGCAGAAAATCCTGATGATGCATGTTATTTAGGTTACTGTAAACTATCAGAGATTCTCTTAAAACAAGACGAGTCTACCGAAACTGCTATGTTAATAAAAGAAATAATAAACGATATATCTATTAAAAAGGTAATTTGTAAAGATGAGGCGTAACTTCGATGATCCAATCTATAAAGACTGGAGGATAAAAGTATACAAGCGCGATAATTTCTGTTGCCAAATGCCCGGATGCAAAGCTAAAAAGAAAGGGCTACAAGCGCATCATATTCGAAAGTGGTCAACAGCCGCTTCGCTAAGATATGAATTAGATAATGGCATTACTTTATGCCGCAGGTGTCATGACCAAATCACGGGTCAGGAACATCTATACGAATCAATTTTTATGAAAATCGTGAGGGACAAAAAATGAAAACTTGGTTAATCTTAATTTTATTTGCAGTCAATTTGTTTTTAGTATCTAATATCTTTGCTCAGTATAATTATCCACACCAACACAATGGAAATTGGCATACGCATCCGCACTCTGCCGCGCACTACCATAATTACTGGGGAAATGTTACCTATTATCCGCCCACTACGATTTATCGTGGTACAGGAATCTGGAGCTATACCCCCGGAGCAGTAGTTGGTCCAAATAGCAACGTTATCATTGGTGGAACATACGGTTACTGGCAATACAGATCCTGTCAGCCATTCACCTATTACGTTCCCTATCGTTGGAGGTAAATATGGCTAAAGCCCCAGCCTACACAGTAATAAAAGATACGCGCGAACAGGATGGCTATACTTTCGATAAATTCCACGGTAAGTATTTTTCTTGCAATGGAATGATCGAGAGAAAGCTAGACACGGGCGATTATTCGCTTTTAGGGTTCGAGGATAAACTGTGTATTGAAAGAAAAGCAAGTGTATCTGAATTAGCAGGGAATCTAGGAAAAGATAAAAAAAGATTTATGGCAGAAATTGATAGAATGAAGGATTTTGAATTTAAGTTTCTTGTTTTAGAATTCTCATTAGAAGATGTCATGAACTTTCCAGAAGGCTCTGACATACCAGAATCAAAATGGAGCCAGATCAGAATAACCAATAAGTACATACTGAAAATGCTAATCGAGTTTCAGATGTATGATAAAGTACATGTTATATTTTGCGGAAACAGAAAGAATGCTAAGTTGGTAGTAAACAGTATACTTAAAAGAGTAAATGAATTCTATACTATTGGGAGGAAATAATGAGCATAAAGATTGACACTATTACCGATATTAATCACTTCGGTCTAGATGTCGCTAAGAGGGAAATTTATCTGCATAGCCATATATCGTCAGACGAGGATGATGCTGGCTTAGACTTTAGGATTGTTCCACAGTTCATAAAAAACATCCGACTACTAAATTCTATCTCTCAAGAACCAATCTTGATTCACATGAACTTAGTTGGCGGCGATTGGTCGGCGGGAATGGCTATATTTGACGCTATCGAATTATGCACAGCGCACGTTACAATTGTTGTTTACGGACAGGCCGAATCCATGTCTACAGTTGTGTTACAAGCAGCAGACGCAAGAATCTTGACACCTAGCGCTTGGTTTATGGTACATTATGGGACCACGGCGGAAGCTGGTCAATACTTAAATGTACATAACGCTATTAAATTAGATAAAAAGATTTGCGAAGACATGTTAGATATATACTCAGACGTATGTCTTAAAGGCGAATACTTCAAACAAAAATACACAGATATTACACATGAAAAAGTAAAGAACTATCTAAAAAGAAAATTCAAGGATGGTGATTGGTACTTAACAGCTGAAGAAGCTGTTTACTATGGATTTGCGGACGGTGTTCTTAAAACAAGAAAATACCCAAACATAGACTGCCTTAAAAAATGAGCGAACTAAAACAAATAAATAAAGCGTGGTTGGGTCTTAACGGCATTGACGAGAATAAAATCATCAATCCTTTTGACATAATAAACTGGGACGATAAAGACGCGCCTTACAGGTTAACATGGCTGATGTCACGTCCAGAATATCTTTCTTTTATATGTAAACATATCTTCAATATAGATTTGCTACCTTCTCAAGCATTATTTCTTAATGAAATGTGGAATAGAAAATTTCCTATGCTAATCGCTAGTCGAGGATTTGGTAAGTCTTTTTCTCTTTCTCTTTACGCAATGCTTAGGGCTTTACTAATACCTGATAGAAAAATTGTTGTTGTTGGCGCTGCTTTCCGACAATCAAAAGTTCTGTTTGAGTATATGGAAACGATATGGAACAACGCTCCTATACTCAGAAGTATGTGTGATTCAAATAGTGGACCAAGGAGAGATGTTGACAGATGCGTAATGCGTATAAATAAATCGAGGATAACCTGCTTACCGCTTGGTGACGGAACTAAAATTCGTGGTCAAAGAGCTAACGATATCATCGGTGACGAGTTCGGCTCTATACCAAAACTGATTTTCGAAACAGTTGTTGTCGGTTTTGGTGCAGTTAGTTCAAACCCTGTGGAAAATGTAAAGAGAATAGCCGCTATGAAAAAAGCTAAGGAATTAGGCATAGAGTGGGATGACGAACAGTCCGCAGTATCTACTATTAAAAAGCTAGACAACCAGCTTATTCTTTCTGGTACAGCTTACTATGACTGGAATCACTTTGCTGACTATTGGAAACGTTGGCGTAAAATTATTAAAAGTCAAGGTAAACCTTCTAGGCTAAGAGAAATATTCGGAGAAGATCCTCCCCCCGAGTTTAATTGGCAAGACTATTCTATTATCAGAGTTCCATACGAGTTATTGCCAGAAGGGTTCATGGATGCCGCACAAGTCGCAAGATCAAAAGCAACTATGCATACTGGTATATATCAAATGGAGTACGGAGCTTGTTTTACTAGAGACTCACAAGGGTTTTTCAAAAGATCATTAGTAGAATCTTGTGTTGTAACAGATGTTGAAAACGAACAAAAACATTTTATAAAAGACAAAGAAGGAAACAATATTTGTTTTCAGGCTCAACTAAGAGGCGATCCGAACAAAAAATATGTATTTGGAGTTGACCCTGCTTCTGAGGTCGATAACTTTAGTATTATTGTGTTAGAAGTAAATCCTGACCACAGAAGAATAGTTCACTGCTGGACCACTAATCGCGAAGAGCATAAAGATATGGTTAAGTCAGGTTTCTCAAAAGAGGCTGACTTTTATGCCTATTGTGCTAGAAAAATTAGAGATCTAATGAAGATCTTTCCTTGCGTCCATATCGCGTTGGATAAGCAAGGTGGAGGCGTTGCTGTTATGGAGGCTTTACATGACGAAGCCCACCTAGAAGACGGAGAGAGTCCAATCTGGGAGGTTATCGACGAAGATAAGCCTAAAGACACGGATGATCACCGTGGATTGCATATTCTAGAGTTGTGCCAGTTTGCTAAATATGAATGGCTTTCTGAAGCAAATCATGGAATGAGAAAAGACTTAGAGGATAAAGCACTCTTATTTCCAATGTTCGACCCTATCACTTTAGGCATCTCGGCTGTTGAAGATGGATTAAAAGGAAGAAATTACAATACTCTAGAAAATTGTGTAATGGAAATTGAAGAGCTTAAAGATGAGCTTGCTATGATTCAGATTAGTCAAACGACTGCTGGTCGTGATAAATGGGATACACCAGAAACTATTATTGGCACTGGAAAGAAAGGCAAAATGAGAAAAGATAGGTATTCTGCTTTACTAATGGCTAACATGGCTGCTAGAGTCATAGCCAGAATCCCAGATCCTGTAACCTACAATTTCTACGGAGGATTCGCCACAATGGAAAAAGAAAAGAATCCTACAGGTAAGTTATACGATGGCCCTTCTTGGTACGTAGACAAAATGAAGGATGTATATTAATTTTTGTGTATAATGTATATGTAGTCCAATTACAATCACATTAGAGGAACTTGGAATGTCAGATAAATCATTAATCACGTATAACGAAGGCGATTTAGCTGGTCGCGCAGTAGCTTTTCAACAATTTGCAGAAGCTGGAGAATCATATGATGGTATAGCTCGCGCTCACCATCGAAGTTTCTTAGATATAGAGCCTAATCGTAGTGTAAAACCTCATTTCTCTCGTGAGGATTATTACGCTTTCAGGCCAAACGAAGATGTTCCTCGAAAATCAAAAAGAATTATCAAGATGAGCATGGACGCTTACGATAAAGTTGGAATAATTCGTAATATCATTGATTTAATGGGTGACTTTGGCTCACAAGGGATAAATATCGTACACGAAAATAAAGGCGCTGAGAAGTTCATCAGGCAATGGTGGAAAAAGGTTTCTGGAAAAGAAAGATCTGAAAGATTTCTAAATAATCTATACAGGACTGGACACGCTTTTGTTTATAAGAGCTATGCCAACATAACACCTGATATTAAAAAATATATAAAGTCTCTAGCAGCAAAAGACGAAGATGTTGTACTTGAAATACCTTCTATACAACAGTCTCTAGTTCCTTGGAGGTACAATTTCTTTAACCCTTTATCCATCGAAATGAAAGACGCAGATGTAAATCTATTTCTAGGCCAAAGAACATTTCAAGTAAGCACTCACACATTCTTTGATAATTATAAAGACGAAGTAATACCCGCAAATGTCTTAGAAACGCTACCTCCAGATGTCCAAGAGGCTTATAGAACACAAAAAAGAAAGGTTACTTTAGATCCAGACAGACTGTCAGTTTTCTTCTATAAAAAAGATGATTGGCAGCAATGGGCGCATCCTATGGTATACGCCATATTAGACGACATAATCATGTTAGAAAAAATGAAGTTAGCAGACCTCGCAGCTTTAGATGGAGCTATATCAAACATAAGATTATGGACTTTAGGTAATTTTGAGTATAAAGTATTCCCAACTAAAGAGGGTGTTAATAAACTAAGAAATATTCTTGCTGCCAATACTGGTGGTGGAACTATGGAGTTAGTATATGGACCTGAGCTTAAATTCACTGAAAGCAATTCTCAAGTTCATAAATTCTTAGGATCTGAAAAATATCAAGCCGTCTTAAACAGCATTTATGCTGGCCTTGGTGTTCCCCCAACACTCACAGGCATGGCCGGAAACGGCGGCGGCTTTACTAATAACTTTATATCGCTAAAAACTATGGTTGAACGATTACAATACGGTAGAGATCAATTAACCAAGTTTTGGGAAGGTGAGTTAGAATACGTAAGAAAAGCTATGGGTTTTGCAAAACCTTTTCATATTGTCTATGATCAAATGAGCCTTTCTGATGAAGCAGCTGAGAAAAACCTTCTGATCCAGCTGGCTGACCGCGATATCATCTCTCACGAAACGATTCTAGAGAGATTTAAAGAAGTTCCTACAGTCGAAAAAGTTAGGCTTCAAAGAGAAGACAAGCTACGCGACAAGGAAAAACTACCAGAAAAAGCGAGTCCCTTTCATAATGCAAACCATGAAAAAGACATGGAAAAGATCTCCAAGCAAGGCGAAATCAATACCAAGATTAAAGATCAGCAGCAAAAACAAAAGCCTCCACAGCCAAACGGTCGTCCTCCGCAAAAGCAAGACACTGCTCCAAGAAAGAAAAGAACGGAAACTCCTAGAAGCACTCCGGGGGTTGCAGAACTGATATTTTGGGCCACATCAGCTTTCGAGTCCACTCAGCATATTAATAAAGGCTACCTTGAAATTAAAGGCAAGTCTAATGCTAGACAGCTAACGAAAGACGAGTCTTCTGAACTAGAAGAAATTAAATTAGCAGCATTTCTTGCCCTAGATCCAATGTGTGAGCTTTCTGATGCTAATTTACATAAAGCGCTTTGCTCCAAAAACGTAATACCCAATGAATACAAGTACATCAAGAGCACTAGTGTTACTATGGAAAATTACAAGAAGATGGTAGTAGGACTTTACGTAGAGCAGTTTTTTGACAAAAATTAACTTTTTTAGAAAAAAAATATTTTTTTGTGTATAATTGTCTGAGGTAAAAATATGAACATAAAAGTATATCCAAGGGAGATCGCAGACGGTGTTGGCGATATGGTCAAATCAACGGCCAGTATTGCTTACTGTTCTGAGGCTTCTGTAAAAAAGAGCGAGTTAGCGATTGCTAAAGAAGTAATCAATAACAAAGAAGTCCTTGATAAAGTAATAGCAGAGAACAAAGATCAAATTGATCTTTATTATATAGAGTCCGTTCTCGTTTCTACGGGATGGAACAAGAACGACGATGTGTTTTTAGCTGAAGCTACTTGGGAAGCTAGAAACACACCGGAGGATAAACAGTTTAACTACATGCACAACGAAGATGACATCATTGGTCATATTACTGGTAGCTATGTATTAACTAAAGATGGTAAAGCTGTTTCAAATGAAGACGAAAAACGTCCTGATGAATTTGATATCATTACTCAAGCCGTCCTATATAACAGCTGGACAGGTGAAGAAAACAGAGATCGCATGTCAAAAATCATTGCTGAGGTTGAAGAAGGCAAATGGTACGTCTCTATGGAGTGCCTATTTTCTGGATTCGATTATGCCCTTATAGACAATAATGGCAATGCAAAGATTTTAGCTAGGGATGATGACTCATCTTTTCTTACAAAACACCTAAGAGCTTACGGAGGATCGGGTAAATATGAAGGTTATAAGGTAGGTCGAGCTTTAAAAAATATAACTTATTCCGGTATAGGTTTGGTTAATAAACCTGCTAATCCTAGAAGTGTTATTTTGTCTAGTAAAAGCACGGCGCAATTCAACGTAGAAGATAATTCTAAACTTACTATAGGAGAATTTGATATGTCAGATGTATTAACAACTCAACTCGTAGAGTTGAAGGCTGAGCTGGAAACAGCAAAGGCAGAGAATGAGGCTATCAAAGCTAAAATTGAAGAAGCAAAAGACAAAGAGTTTGCTTCTCAAGTTGCAGCTTTTGAAGCCGCAGCAGAAGAAAGTCAAGCAACGATTGATGAGCTTAATGAAACCGTTAAGTCTACTCAAGCTCGTATTGCTGAACTTGAAGATTCGCTTTCTACTTCCCAAAATGAATTAGCTGAAGCTATGAAAGATATGGAAGAAATGAAGAAGAAGGCTAAGATGGAAAAGCGTAAAGCTGCTCTGTCTGAAGCTGGACTGGATGAAGACGAAGTTGAAGAGTCTTTAGCTAATTTTGACGTTCTTGCAGATGAAGCTTTTGAAGCTGTAGTAGCTTTGATGAAGAAGAAAGCTGTCAAGAAAGACAAAAAGGATGAAGAAACTGAAGCTGGTATGCCTCCAGAACTTAAAGAAGCTATTGAAAAGAAAAAGAAGATGAAGGAAGAAAAAGAGGCTAAGGCTGACGAAGACGAAGCAGAAGCAGAAATCAATGCTGAAGCTTTTGAGGAAGTAGAAACTTCTGAAGCAACTTTGGTTGTAGCAGATGTAGAATCTGAAGTTAACAAGGCCAGAGCAGAGGTAGCTGACTGGTTTTCAAATGTACTCTCAAGATAACTTAAATTATATTAAGGAGAAATAACATGGCTCTCAAAGCAGATAGACATGAACAAACCACAGATATTAGCTACTTTTACGTAGCTGGCACTGGGACGCGCGGTGGAGTTGTTTGCTTGGATCTTCTCAGTGCTTCTGGCGCTGCTATGGATCAAGGTGACAACACCGTTTCTTATCAAGCAGCTTCGACTACTGACGTTCCAGTTGGTATTTTGTTGAATGATGTTGTTGATAAGGATCGTACTCGTATGAAACTAAACGAGTATAAAGATGAAGTTCAAAAGGGCGGTAAAGTGACTGTCATGACCCAAGGTTACGTTGTAACTAATATGGTTGACGGTGCTCCATCTCCCGGCGATGTAGCTTACGCTTCTGACGATGCAACCAAGCCCGGATACATCTCAACGTATGCTGCTGACGCAACCGCTTCTGGTAACTTGGCTATTGGTCGTTGGATGTCCGCTAAGGACGCTGATGGCTATGCCAAAGTAAGAATTAACTTGCCTAACTTTGGCGCATAACCAAGTAAACTAAAAGGAGAATTTAAAATGGCTTATAACGAAAGACCTTCAGATGAGTTCCTTAGTCTTTACAGAAAGACAGGTGCTAATGAAATGCAAACAGCTTCTGCTGCTCAACAAGAGTTTGCTCAAGCTTTAACCACGCCTCTTAGAGAAGGCGTACTAGTAGGAAATATCCTTGGCGATATTTTTGAAACTATCCAAGTAGAGCCGGGAGCAACTACTGAGTATCCCCTCGACTTGATTTCTCCGGGGCTTGAAGGTGAGCATGTAGCTTACACTAACCCCGGTCATGGTCGCATTCCTGAGCGTGCGGTCGAGAGTGACTACGTAATGATCCCAACTTACAGCATCACCAGCTCTATTGATTACTTGCTGCGTTATGCTCGTGAGGCTCGCTGGGATGTTGCTGCTCGCGCTTCTCAGGTTATGCAGGCTGGTTTCGTAAAGAAGATGAACGATGATGGTTGGCATACGCTTTTGGCTGCCGGTGTTGATCGTAACATCTTGGTTTACGACGGAGATGCAACCGCAGGGTTCTTTACCAAGCGCCTTGTTTCTTTGATGCAGACTGTTATGCGTAGAAATGCTGGTGGCAACACTGGTTCTGCTAATCGCGGTCGCTTGACTGACCTATACTTGTCTCCAGAGGCTCTGGAAGACGTGCGTAACTGGGGATTTGATCAGATCTCTGATGCGGCTCGTGATCGCATCTACAACACCACCGGCGAAGGTCCAGTGACCAACGTATTTGGTGTTAATTTGCACGACTTGGATGAGCTTGGAGAAGGTCAAGACTATCAAAACTTCTTTACAGACGCTCTAAATGGCGCTGTAGAAGCATCTGACCTTGAGTTGGTTATTGGTCTTGATCAAGGCACCAATGATAGTTTCATCATGCCTCAAAAGCAAGCTTTGCAAGTATTCGAAGATCCAACAATGCATCGTCAACAAAGAGTTGGCTATTACGGTTGGATGGAGCTTGGATTTGGCGTTTTGGATAATCGTCGTATTATCCTTGGCTCCTTCTAGTCTTTGCTTTTTTGCGTTATAAATAAGGCCATCCTCATATTACGGGGGATGGCTTTTTTTTCGTGTATAATATAACGTAATTCGCGTCTTACAATAAGGATTAAAGGGGATGTTATATGACTGCTCTATCAGATTATTTGGAGTCAGGCTTACTCCATCATGTATTTAGGGGAGAATCTTTCCCTAAACCTCAAAATGTAGCCATTGCTTTATGTAGCGGAGTTCCAGCAGATTCTCATACAGGAAATGCTAAGTCCCTACAAGGAACTGGAGATTTACCAGAACTTCCCTCTGGTGATGGCTCTGTTGATTATGGATATAGAAGAGTTAGCTTAGGTAGCCCTTCTTCTCAAGGAAACACAAAATGGGAGTACAATCTAGACGATCATAACGCAGGTAGCGGGTTGATTAAAAATGCAGAGACTGTATTGTTTCCCACAGCTTTACAAGACTGGGGTTGGGTTTCTGGTATTGCTATAGTGGACTCAGGAGAGTGGGGTACTGGAAATATGCTTATGTACGCTGAACTTAACAATCCTAGAGTTATTTACCAAGGAGATACTGTTAAGTTTGATTTATCAACGCTTAAAATAAAATTTAGCTAAAGGTGCTTAAATGTTGCTAACCAAACCACAGTATTTAGATTCTATAAATCAACTTCTTCCAGATAACTCAACTCAAGAGATATCTCCTCTAGATTTAAGAACTAGCTTTGTTAATTTAGTAGATTCAGTTCCAAACTTTTTCTATGGCGATCTAAACGCCGACAATTTCGCTACGCCAGAGTTTAGAAACACTCGGGGTGGCGTTTTGTCTATGAGTAAACTAGGTCTTGCTGGCCATAGTAGTTATGATAGCTCTTCTTTTGGTTATGCCACACTTAGAAATAACTATAACGGTTCTCAAAATACTGCTATAGGCTCTTATGCTTTAAGCTGTAGCTTGTATGGTAGCGACAATACCGCTATTGGCTTTCAGTCTCTTTCAGGCAAAGTTACAGGTAGCGGAAATATTGGCCTTGGCAATTTCACCCTAAACAACAATAAACATGGCGATTTCAACATTGCTATAGGTCATGGCGCTGGATTCTATTCAACAGGAAGCGAAAGCTACAGACTTTATATTGGATCTATACCTGTAAACATAGAAGGCTTGTGTGATGAAAACGAAGATCTAGTAGACGATGGCCTGCCTCCGTTGCTGTATGGAGATTTACACCCAAATAGCCATAGACTATCCATAGGGACAAAAGAGCTAAACAACTACGGTATGTTGCAAGTATCTGGGGATATCATTCCATCAATCCATAGGTCTTTCAATATTGGGAATTCTAATAGATCTTGGGATAGCATAAATCAAACTATCTATTTTTCTGGCGGAATTAATCCGGGCAACTGGGAAGAGTTAGTAGGCATTGGAGGCCCACCGTCTGGACAGGTGCAAGGGCTTAGTAATCTCTCTAGAATGACGGTTTACGGAGACCTACTCCCCAGCGAAAGTGGAGTCTTTGCTTTAGGAAATCCTGCTTTGCCTTGGGATGGCTATTTTAACGACGTTGTAATCAGTGGTCAGTTACATGCAAACATCACCACATACAATGAAATATCTGAGTGTTTATATGAGTGCAAAACATTACACTTAGCAACTAGTGGTTTCTGCGATCACGAAGGGCTTGGGTTCCATAACTCTGCTGTTTGTGGTTTTCTAAGCGATGAGTCGTTAGATGGCGCTGGATTAGAAGTACATTCAAGCGGTTCTAACTACAGAAGAGATTATAAGTTTTTATATCGTTCTCCAGATCAGGTTATGAGCTGCTTAGAAGCAGACGACCCATTCAGTAGATCTAGATGGCAATCCAACATATCTATGCAGATAGAAAGTGGTCGCCACTTACAAACAGATAGAATCATAAACAATAATTACACCAACAGAATAGGTCTTATACATCAAAGTGGTTGCATGGGTTATTTTGCCGAAGCTTACGAGGCTTCCGGTCAAAGGGCTATTATAGGTCAAGAACCTCATTTTAACAATCAGTACCCTACTCTAACCGATGTTAATATGATATCAAGATCTGGAACCCACCTTGGGGTTGACAACAACCCTGTTGGATATGATTACTCTGTAATGTACGGGACAGTTGACTCTGGTGTTAAGGTTGCCCAAAAATTTAATAGTAGAATTAAATCTACATCAACCGTGAAAGGCTTTAGTATTGTCTATCACGACGAACTAGACATATAAAGGGAAAAACATGAGTAAAGATAGACTATCTATCCATCAGGATAGCGGGGGACAATTTATACAAGAAGCTTTCACTATCATGCGCGATGGTGGAACTATTGCTCAATCCGGTTTAGTTGGTATCACTAATTCTGGATATCCCGAGGGCGGTCAGCCAATTATCCCACAGACGCTATTCAATACTCAAGCGGCAAGAGAGTCTCACATTAGGTTCTCTAGCGCTCCATCTGGGATCTTAAATCGAAACGTACAAAGCTCGATTCAAATTCTAGGAAATGGAAATACTAGATCTTCTGGAATTCAGATTACATACTACCCAGATTGTGACAATACTGTTGTTGAGCCTTGTAGTGGGGATGACTGCGATGATGGCAACAACCCAGTTTATACAAGATATACTTTATTAAAATGTGATACCACAGACCAGTATGTTTATGTTTATGATCCATTAGGGGTATCTCCTTTTGTTGATCAGGTTGTTTCTTATGAGCTAACTGATGGGTCCACTGGATGCGGTACAGTAAATTCCTACACCCAAACCAGTAATCAAGACTCTAGTAGAATCGTTTCAAATTTTGGCTACAATGGTTGTAATCCGTGTAAAGGCGGTCCTCCTCCACAATTACAAATCTATCGAGTTTCTCCTTGCGTTGGAGGAAATGATATCTATGTTAAAAATAGTGCAGGATTTGACATAACTGGAGATCCAGTCATCAAGTATACATTGAATGGCGTTCTTCAGTGCGGTACTTTAGACACCAGTAGCGCAACTGCTGGAAGTAGCGATATTTTGGTAGAAGGTATTGTTACTGACTGTAACGATTCTGTATGTTTACCTCCTGACCCCTCATCTCGTTTTTATGAAATCTATGAGTGCGGCACGCCATCTAGTAACAGTTTTATATTCGAAGAAACAAATAGCTACATCTTTACTCCTGCAACTGTCATAACAATGAAAAATGATGATCGTTGCTGGATTATTTTGTCAGAAGTTAGTTCTCAGCCCGTAGATTTTTCTGATGAAGTTGAAGAGATTTTTGATAATTGCAGCGATAGCGATCCATCAACTCTTTCTTGCTTGGATGAGAGATATTCTAGATACTATAACGTTAGGCTTTGCCCAGATCAAGGCGGCACGGATCAAACTCTTGTGGTTGGACACTTTGACCATAAAATAGGTTTCCATGACGTTCCCGACACTGTTGTTGTTTATTTTGATGAAAACTGGGGAGATATTTTAGGTCTGCCAGTTCCAGCAGAGTATTGCTGTGAACACACAGGCAATTTTATTGATCCGGGAGACCCGATAAGTTCTGCTTACATTATCAAAGATAGACAAGAAAATGGCGATCTTTTTTCTGAATGCGATTGTAGTGACGGTACATATCAGTACGCGCGTCTTGACTTCTACCGATGTGAAAATGGTAGTTTTTCTGGCGACGTAGATACAATTGTAGTTAGGTCAGATGATCCATTATATAAACTTTGGTGGCAGTATTCTGATTGGGATGTTTATACGTATACTATTAATGGAACTGAATACTGTGGAGAATTATCTACGAAAACATCAAGCGATTCGACTGAGTACAGCACGTATAACGGAGCGACAAATACTCTAACTGCTTTTCTTGGTAATGCAGGTACAGAAACAACTTGTGTTATATGCGAAGGTAACCAACCAAATGATCCACTCGTCGTATTACAAGTAAAAACTTACAACAATGCTTTTGTTGATTCCGTTTATGATAGTAATGGTGATTGTATAAGTGGAGGCTGCGTCGGATTAGATTGCAATGATGTTTGTAGTTTCAGTACTCAATTTATTAGATGTCTTTCTTCTTGTTCATCAACTAAGAGTGTCGGAGAATATGTGGGGTGGACTTATGACGTAGGCGGTAGTTATAAAGTTTCAGAAATAATTCAGATACTTGGAACAGATTCTAATCAAAGCACAGTAGGTATTGTTACAACCTGCAACCCTACAGTTCCGGGAAGTGTACTTTACTGTGCTAACTGCCAGCCGGATATTGGTGGCGACGGAGATAGTGGTGGTCCTTTTGGCTCGTCCTCTGAAGATATTAGATATGGATCTCAAGCAGGAGATTCATCAGGATCTTCTGAATCAAAAGCAAAACCAAATGCTGTAGGACAAGACCTTGTAGTTTCTGATTTCTCATTGGTTAGACCTAGTGGCACAGAAGGTTTTGAGTTTGGGCATTTATCATTTACAGAAAGAGGTTATGTTGGAGTTGGTTTAACAAAAGCGAACAAGAGCAGGCTATTTATTCCAAATGCACCTTTAACAGTTAATTATGCCGCATACCAACATAGAGACAGTGGAACTATCTCGATGCGCGCTCAGTCTAGCGCTCCAAATAATAACGGCAATTACGGTAAAGTGTATGTCAAACCGTTCACTAGCTTAGGAGGGTCTCAAGCATTATTCTTTAAAGACGACGCCGGAGTGGAAACAAACCTGCTAACAGTTGCAGATATAGGTTGTTGTGAAATCATAAACAATTACAAAGGCCCAAGTGGTATGGTCTATGGTGACACAAACTTCAATACTTATGCTGGCTGGAACACTCCCAAAGCACGAGGTTTAACGACTGGAATAGAAAAGAATACTTTTTACGGTCAGGCTGCTGGCTTCGATTTAGTTGCGCAAGATAGTAGTGTAAAAAATACATTGATAGGATTTTCTACTGGCAGTGGCGCTGTTTTATCTAGCGGCATGACTGTGGTTGGCTCTGACTCCTTCGTGAATTATGCAACAGCTAAAAACTCTGTTATCATAGGTCATAACAATGTAAAGTCTGCTGCATTTGTTCCAGCTGAAGACGTTAGTAGCCCTATGTCTGGGATTATTATCGGAACTAATCTTTATGTAAATAGTGATCCGCCAACAGGTATATTAGCAATAGGTCACGGTTTTACACCCGTTGTAACTGGCCAGTTGACTGGTGATGCTAGTGAAAGGTCATTCGCTGTTGATGATGCTACTTTTATCGTCTCCACTGGCACTAGTTACGAATTAAGTATCAATCAAAACCGACCTTATACAAATTTCAATACTGTTTTCACAAGTGTTGATAAAAACTCTACAGGAACTAATGTTCGTGATGCCTTCCAGTTTGATGTTAGTAATAGCGATGGATATACAGTCACCTTGTTAGAAATGTACTCATTAGCCAACGAAAGATCCAATACCCCTAATTATGCAGATCAAGGGTTTATGTGGACTGAAATGAATACCGACTTCAGACTCAAGGGTGCTATTAGATTCCAAGACGGAACATCCTTGTCTGGAGTTCCAGACTGGGCTGCTTTTGAAGATTTTTCAACATCTGGAGTTGGGATTACTACTTATGGGGACTATCGTTGGTTTACATTAGACTTTACAGAATTACAATTAGCCCAAGCAGTATCTAATAACGTAAGGACAGATAATACATTTGTTGCTGTTCAGTTAGATGGAACAAGTTCTACAAACGTAGGCAAGATGTCTCTACAAGGACTTGCGGATTATGTCTCAGATGCATTTACTAATATATCTGAGAACTGCAATGTAATTTTAACAGATCCAGAAAATGCTGTAGACTTAAATGCAACTGCCAACTCTGAATCAGTTTTTATTGGTTGCGAGGTAGGTACACGAGCTAGTGGTTGGAAAAACTCAGTAATTATTGGAAATGAAGCAGGATGGGAAGCAACAACCCCAAACCCAACGTTAAGTACATCTACAGCTGCTGTGTTCTTAGGATATAGAGCCGGTTACGATTCAGACAATACTGATAACACTATCTTCATTGGTACTGCTGCTGGTAGAGATGCTGACGCAGCATCTGATTCTATTTTCGTTGGAGCAAGCGCTGGTCTTGGAAGTAGCTATAGCGATTCAATTGGTATAGGACAAAATTCTTTAAGAGGCGCAGGTGTTGGTGAAGGCAATATTGAAATTGTAGCTAATCTATTAGACAGCCAAAGATTGTTTCACAATGCTGGGGATGTAGATAATAGGCTAAACATACAAAATATAATTGCTGGCGACACAAGCGCTAGATTTCTTTCTATTGGTGATGCAAGACTTTCTCCTGAAGCGCCTTTAGAAGCTAGAAGAGATTCCACAATTCATTCAACTACAAATAATAGTTATATCCAATCTTGGCATCATGATGATACCGTAGTCGGAGCTGTTGAAAGCGATGGTAGTTTAAGCGGGTTTGTTATTGAAGGTGTTCTAACTCAAACTTTAGCTGCTCCTAGCAATACTGCACTCAGTACAACTGCTAATCTTGAGATATATTACAATGGCTCTACTACTAGTCAAATTACAACTATAACCAACAGAGATCCCGGATTTAATGCAGGCATAGGTGCTTATATACTAGCCATTAGAATTGGTGGAGAATATAGACCAATGAACGCTACATGCTGTGGTGCTGGCGGTATACCATAAGGATAAAAGATGTATAAAATATCTGACAGAGTAAAAGAGTCTAGCATAACTCAAGGTTCTGGAAATATATTACTTTCTGGTCCTCATGGTGGCTTTGAATCTTTTGCTGATTCTATAGGCGATGGAAATACTACTGTTTACGCTATAGAAAATGGTATATATTGGGAAGTTGGTCAAGGTACTTATAATGTTAGTGATAATAGTTTAAGTAGAGACGTTGTATTTGATAGCTCAAGCAATGGCGACAAAATAAATCTTACTGGAACTTCTGTAGTTTTTTGTACTCTGCCAGCCGCCAAATCTGTAATCAAAGACGATAATGACGATATTTATATTAGCGGCGTTTTTGCTGATAGTGGAGTAATAAGTCAACTAAGCGGTGTAACATTTCAAGGCGAGACAGTATTTAACGATATATTAGTTAGTGGTGACGCCCATATTGACAAAGGGTTCTTAACCATAACTACCTCAGAGTCTGGTGGTAGTATTTTTCATGGACTAAGGTCTGGCCCTAATGACCAAACAGTATCTCTTCATATTAATGATAGCCAAAATGACCCTTTATGGAGACTCGGATTAAAAAGCTCCTCCGAAAACCCATACAAAAATCCTGATTATAGCTATGTCTATGGCAGAGGCACAACTGCTGGTATTGCAAATGATTCTGGTAACTACTTCCAAATTGGACACGGTTTTGGCTTTGCTGTAACAACTAACTATCACAATACTTTTATTGCAAGCGCGAACGACGGTGTTTCCGTTAGTACAAACAATGTAAGTAACCCAGCGTTCATAATAGAAAAAGCTATTGGCTCACCACAAGATCTGCAACAATGGCAAGACGCTGGTGGAACAGCATTTTCTGTGGTAGATAGTAATGGACGATTTGGTATATTACAAACAGACCCCTTGTATCCATTAGATGTAAGTTCTAGTGGTCGCATAGGAAATATCATTTTAACTAATAGTGGTGTTTACTTTTCAGATGGAACCTTTCAGCCTTCCGCTGCATCTGACGACACAGCTATTTCAATAAGCGGTTATTTTCAAACCTATGTAGATAATCAAGAAAATGCAGAAAGTGGATGGGCTGGCGCAACAATTGCTAACACTGGTGCTGCCGTAAGCGGTTGGACGCGAGGCATTACTTTCTTCACTGAAGACTTAACTGTTTCTCTCCCTAATGGAAAAACTTTTGGTAGATACGAAACTGGTGAAACAATACCCGCTTCTGGAAAGACACCTAGAGAAGTTATTGAAATGGCTATTGTAGAGCCTATAGCTCCCACAGTTAGCTTAACTTCTTCTTCTTCTGTGGACTTTAATCAAACCTCTGTGAGCAACACTCTTAATTTTAGCCATACGATTAATAGTTTTGGCGCATCGGTTGCAACAGCTTCGCTAGAGTTCAGAAGGGCAAATACCGGCTCTTGGACAGTTCTTAATTCTGGCACATCAGCTTCTTCATCTTTTGTACACAGTTTTACTGATACCGAATACAATACAGATGTAATGAATTATAGATATGTTGTTACGGATACGGCTGGAGGAACAGCTACGGCTACAAAAGACATACAGCCAGACACATACTCCAATCCCACAATATCTCTCACTGTTACGGGCGCGAGTATTAGTTCTCCAGAAACTTGGAACTCTAGAGAAAAAGGTAATGTTTCTTCAACTATATCCTGCACTATCAACAGAAATGAAAGTTATGTAGACTTACAAACTTATGAGATTGAGTACAGCTTAAATGGCGGTGCTTACCAAGTTGTAGATAGTGGAAGCATTGGTCCGGGCAACACAACAATAACGCCATTCGCTCATAATCCGGTCGCGGACAACGCTGCAAATAACATGAGATACAGAGTAAAAGTAGTTGATGAATACCTTGACTCTATTGGTTCACAGAGGTATTCTTCTGTAAGACAAGTTAATTATAACTATATACTTTATTTTGGTTCAGAATCATCGGCAGCCACTACATCTAATGAGGTTAGAGGTTTGTCAAACAAGAGGTTCCCATCTGC
>Ga0070750_10000705_pt1 | contig 18470 bp, 17 predicted proteins | sample VirMetDEL_Nov_24_FD_77013 | JGI IMG/M metagenome (GOLD analysis project Ga0070750, IMG submission 77013) | Aqueous microbial communities from the Delaware River and Bay under freshwater to marine salinity gradient to study organic matter... | ecosystem: Environmental > Aquatic > Marine >...
CATCATTGTATTCTCTTTTTGATCTTTCAATTTCATCTATATCGTTTCCAGTTCCTTCATCTTGAAATTCGCTATATATATAACCAGCAAAATCATTAAAAGAAATATCACTATCTGTTAATACAGTTCCTACCTCTTGTGCTATTAATCCATAATGTGTTCTTTTTCCATTATTTTTCCATTTATAGGAAACTGGTTTCAATTTATTTATAAAATCTAATCCCAAACGACATTCACTTATATCTTTTTTCATTCTCTCATCACTGATTTGAATAGAGGAATTAGTAGCGTATATATCGTCCCATCGTTTAGACGAACTACCCAAATCTTGACTATTGTCGGTATTTGGAAGTATACCCGCTCTAAAATACCAATCATTAGAATTATAATAGTTTTTAGCAGTCCAACTATCAGTATTATTATCTCGTCTAAACAGAGTAAAATAATCTGCTCCTGCTCCAGTGCTCTCTGGACTATTATCGCCGTTATATTCTATTCCACCGCCCCACTTCGGCTGCTGTCCTACAAATACCCTTCCAGTTCCTTGAGAAGCACCCATACAACGTAATTCTGCTCGTGTTGTATCACTTGCTAATATATCTACTGTTGTATTGTCTGTAGTTGTTGAACCAAATTGACTTGTCGCTCCTACCACTGTTAAATTCTCGCTTATAGTTGTTGTTGTTTCATCTGTGGAAATCCAAGCATTTTCACCAGATCTTTTAATTGTATTTCCCAAAGCCATAATTTCCCCAGTAACAGAACAATCTCCATTAACCTCCAATTCGTGCGTTTCTGGGTATGTTGGAGCATTACCGATTGCAACTTTACCTACTCCTATAAGTATGGCGGGAGGAATTGAAGCCGCTCCACTCGTTTCCACACCTATTGCCATAAAACCCTTATTTGCACCAGTGCCAGAATTATTTCCAGTCACGATCCATTTTGTATTATCATTAGCAAATGATAATTTAACGTATCTATCAACACCGTCAGTCGTATTATCACTTCCTAATATAAGATCAATATCATTATCACTTGTTCTATAAATCTGTCCTATAATTCCATCAGTATCATCAGTAAAATATAATTTATTTGAAAACCATATTTGTGATGTTCCAGTTCCAGCCGATTTTAAATACAAATAAGCACCAGTATCAGTCCCAGTTGCTTCAACTCTTATTGTTGGATTGCCAACACCTAATACTTCTAATTCATCAGTTGGAGTTGATGTTGCTGTTCCACCCACTCTTAATCCAGTATTTAACCAATTTCCACCATGAGTAAATCTTGAAATGTGCCCGGCGAAATATTGTGCTACTTCGTCCGTTCCACCTACATTGGTATTGGTATAAATATCGTATTTATTATTACTAATCATAGTAAGCATTCCATCTTTATTATTTGTGTTATTATTAGACCATTGATGAAATCTTAAGGATTTTCCAGGCTCTATTAATGTAGATACTCCAGTAGATGCAGTGCTGTCGTTTATAAGATAAAAATTAGAACTCGGCACAGTTATATCCGCCATACTTTTATTTTGTAAAGTAGAAGTAGATGTTTCAGTAACAAAATCAGTAATAGCATCTCCAGTTGTAATATTTCCAGCACCGCTCGTAATCACCATTCGGTTCACAGTATAACCAGTGCTATTTAATTTTGTAGCATTTACTGCAGTAATACTTGTTGCTAATGCGTCCAATTCATGGTCTAAATCTTCACCAGAATAATTAGGACTGGCTATTGAAGCCGCACTTATTCCTTTCGGTTGTAATCCAGTAATTAGTTTATTATTAAAATTTATCGTGTCGCTATCAGTGAAAGAAATACAAACATTATTTGAAAATCTATTACTTATATTATACGTTTTAATATCACCATTACTCAATACTGCTGTACCATTAAAACCTATACTGGCCAGATTATCAAGATACAAATTGGATTTCTGTAAATAAACATCGTTTTCACCGAGTTCTCCCCTCGTTGAAATATTTGTATGGGAGTTTCTCCTATCCCCATAATTATCTAAAACAAATTCGTCTGCTTTAATTCGCAAGACTTTGTTCTCTTCATCTTTTGGTAAATGCGACATTATCTTATATATATCAAATAAAAAAAATATATATAAGTTTACTAATTACAAATATCTACCTTTCGTTTAACTTTTTTTAAAAGTTCTATGTCCTGCTCTTTTGCCAACTTACTTTGTTAATACCTTAATTTTTAACAATTTTTCTATTTTCTTCCAATTCACATAATGATGGAATTGTTTTTTTCTCCTATTTGAATACTTTATTAAATTTTTTTCGGTTAAATCCTTGAATGTTTCCATTAAATAATCTGTTTTCCTTTTACTATTCCATACTTCACCTTCTCCTTTACCTTTACCGTTCTTATATAAATCCTTTTGATTACCACCTTTTCTCTTACCAGTTGTCATCTTATCACATAAATATTGTGATGTATTGAATGTTGATAATCCTTTTTTCAAACTATCAATACATAATATAATATCCTCGTTATACTTACCTCTCCATAAATTCATAGACACATCAAGTAAAGGAGAACATTTCTCCACATCAATTAAGAATGTAGAGTATACCTTTGAATTAACATTCAAATGACTTCTTTTCTTGTCAATGGCGGGTGTATCACTTTTATATGCCATTCCACAGATGGCAACATTTTCAAACTTTTGTTGTAGATTTTCCAAAAAGTAGAAACAACTCCCATCTAAAATTTTACAATATTGGTTTTTATAATGACGATAAAACCCTTTCATATTATCGTCCAACAACCAATAATGAGATGAACCATTCTTGATATTTAATCTGTGTATCCAATTTCTCACGTGTTTTGAACCTTCTTTTAATTCATGGAAATTAGTTTCACAACTCAAAACTGTTCCATATTCAAAACCCTTCATTCGGTCTTGATATAATTCAAATTCAAAAGGTTCTACAACAATTGTGTATTTTTGTTTCATCTGCTCCAATGCCTTTGCCGTATCAAGATATTCAAATCTTCCCAAACTTAAGATATAAATATTGTGTCTTGAATATTTGTTAAGATTAATACTTTGACCTTGAGAACGATGTGGAAATGGAAACCAACAACTACTACTTTTCCCTCTGTTAGTATAAACCATTTCTCCACTGGGACTTGTGATATTTCTTCTTACGAGGGAAAGAGTTTCCTTGATTACAGTGATGTCTGCTTTTTTGCCATTGATTTGAAACCATATCCATTTTTCAGTATTCAGTTGGTATGAGGGAACATCAGTCCAACCATTATATAAAGTTGATTTGACATCCACCTTTTCATAAGATCTCTCCAAATCAATATGAGAAGGTAATACTAACCCCATACCTTGAGTGAATAATGGTAGGTATTCAATAGAACTTAACCTAACCATAAGTTTATTATCACCACCACCATTGACATTGACGACGATTTTTCCTTTGAGTTGTTTGTAGTTGAACTCCATCTCTTGTATATAAGTGTGATATGTCTTTAAATTGTTTTTTGTTTTATTTAATTCAATTTTATTTTCATACTCCTCACGAATATCTCTCAACTTTGTCAGTTCTTCCTCAATATCGGCAAATGAGCAGGACACGACTATCTCTTCTTCTTTCAACATATCAAGAATACTGGGGTTGTTCTTATCGGTATTCATCATTTCGTTCTTAACGGTATAACTCATTAAATATGTGTTATGATAAGATGATGGCCTGTATGTCAATCTTTTTGATCCAGATTTTTACTTCAATTTTTTGAAAACTTTATAACGGTATTGTGTTATTTATGTTTAACGGTATATATATCTTATCTCAAGATGATGGCCTGTATGTCAATCTTTTTACATGGATGGCAAAAATCAATTTTCTTCTGCTTCTAAATTATTAACGGTAATTATCAAAAAAATAATTACAGTTATACTGAATAAATCAATTGAAATTAAAATACCGTTGTGTCTTGAGACTTTAAGTTTCTACACTAAATGTTAGAGCACTAACTTACCGAACACTCGTGGCAAATAAGCAGAACACTTAAGAACTGATACTGGAACTGATACGTCCACTTTCTGCCGATACAGACATAATGAAGGGACTAATACCAACAACGTGGAGGCGTCCAGCAACTTGAGTGGCAGACTGGGCACTACTTGTAACAGTAAGTTTAAAGTTATGGAGTTCTCTTGCGGCTATGGCTCCACTGACTTTCTTCATATCACAACTATCACCGAAGTTAATAACATACACATTTTCGGTGCCATCAACACGAGATGAAGTATCCCAAGGCGAACCACATTCAAATGCTTTGTTGCTATCCTTGAAATGGTCTTTATTATTGACATACTGAAGCAATTTAGCAGGAGCATCCATAAGTGTCTGTCCGTTGCATTCAAGTTTAATATTTGTCAAAGCAATACCCAATCCTACATTATCAATAGTATTAGAAACATCGCCACGACCACTATCAAGTTTGACAAGAAATTTCTGGTAAAGATTTGTTCCTTTCCATTCATGGGTTGTATCTGTTGCAGTTGAGGCAACAAGAGTTTTATCAGTGAATTCGTGGAAATAATTATACTGAATAGTAGACAAATTCATACCATCACCGAAATCGGCCTGGATCTGAGCATTCTCGGCATCTGCAGGAACTCTGTGGTATTCACAGAATAATTCGGCATCATAAGAAGAAAGTGCCTCTGCCGTATCACTATCAACTGCATCTGCACTCAAACCAGTATCACTACCAATTTGGAGGCGAATTGTAAGTTCTTCACAGAAATTGGTATTCAAATACCTTTCACAACCATCAAAGATAGAAAACAAAAGAGGAATGTAGTGAATAGACTGTGTAGTAGAAGAAAGATTTACAGAACCATCTCCACCATCACCTAAAAGAAGAGCATCTTCATATGCTTTTCTTGTGTTGTAAGGCATATCAGCAACTCTTGCCAAAAGAGCCTCGGCAGGCATATCAAAAAGAACCTTACCAGCAGTAAGTAATTGAATTCTTTCAACCAAAAGGGCACCAATAGAATTATTAACTCCAGTGGTGGCACTCTTGTTAATAGTCAATTTTACCCAACCTTGTGCCCAATATCCAGCACGAGGAACTTTAAAATCCAAATTAGAATTAAATACTTTTGACTGACTGGACTGAACGGCCTGAACAGACTTTGAAAGGGCAGAGAAAGATGCTCCATCTAAATCTTGCGAGTAGGCATATTTGTAAGGGTGTTGCTCAGTTGAGGTGTTTTTCAAAACAGACATCATAGAAGATGATTGTGCGCTGTTAATTACTGGATCACTCATTTATAATATAAATCAAGAAAAAAAAAATTAATTTAATTTAATTAATGATAAATTGCAAAACCTTTGATATTACCCTTACTTCTAAATTCATTCTGCCTATAAAAATATATTCCTTTAATTAATCTACGAGGAACTTTAACCATGTATACTTCTCCTTTGTGATATTGTGGTATATGAACCATATTAGTTTTCTCATTCATAAATAAATCTTCTCCAATTCTCCTATATACTTCATTTTCTTCACTAATATATCTATTTTCATTTACAATATCTTTCGTATCTTTTATAGGAACGCCTAATGTCTTAAATCTTTTCAAGTTCTTTTCCAATGTATCCAAATGATAATCTCTCGCATGTTGAGGCATTTTTATCTTTTCTTCGTATATCTGCTTTATTGCCCCTAAAACCTTATATAATCCTACTCCTACACCAATCGTTGCTCCGTATGCCAAATGAGCATTCAATATCAATGTAGAAAATCTATCTCTATTACCAAATACTGCCCTAAATAAATCACCATATCTATCACTTAAACTTCTTGATTGTCTATGGATAGCATAGGTAAATGGTCTTGCAACTCCACTATTAAAATCTCCTATTCTCTGCCCTAATGCTTGTAAATCTGTTCTATCGGCATGTGGTGATAAACTTATTACATTTTCTACAAATCTATCTATGTTATGCCTATCTGCTCTTACCATACTTATTCCTTGTTCTCTTATTACTTCATTAAAATGTTCCTCTAAACCTTCTACACCTCTTACTGTTCCTATTTGATTTTCGTAAAATTCATTGTAGTTTTGTAAAAAATCTTGTAAATTTCTATTTTCATTTCCCATAATATTTGATAATGATTGTCTAATATTTGTCAAAAAACCTCCAATATCTGCTCTTCTGTATCCTTCTCTCAATCCTTGATTTATACCATTTATCATTCTCATTGCGAGGTCTTTTCCAGCAATCAATAATTCTGGATTATTATATACAAAACCAGCAACCAATATACTACCTAATGTTATACCTAAACCCTTGTCAAAACTATTCTTACTTATTACATTTTCTTCATCTTTATACCTCCTATCTACCATTATTCCATCTTCATTAAATATCATTTCTCTACCAGCATGTTTATATCCCTCTAATCTATCCTCTATTCTTAATGGAAACATTGGAACAATATCGTTTTTCATATTTATTCGGTAATTATATGGCATTAATTTATTTACATTATCAGCAGTATTACTACCAAAAGCACGTGGAGAAGCAAAATTATAATTTATTACACCAGTGTTCCCAGTCTTTTTTGCGTGCAGATAAGCACCGATTTGACTAATAGCCCCTCCAGCCGAATGGCCAGTAAATACTACTCTACTATCCTTATTGTATTGTTTAATAAAATCTTCTACATCTTTTTCAACCATTTTATATTGATTATAAAACCCAGTATGGTAATCATCTCCTCCTACTTTCGTATGCGACATCTGTAAATCTCTATAAACATCTTTAAAAAATTTACCAAATTCAAGGTGCATAAGAGCAGGAAAATCAGTTCCCTCCATGATTACAACTATCTCATTTCTATCTGGCGAATATAAACATAAACCAAATGTATTATCATATGATAAATTACCTATAACACCTTTATCCTCTAAACCAAAACCTACATACTTTCTTATTGGAAACTCTTTCATTATTTCAGTTAATCTTTCATCAAGATTAGAAAAATCACTATCATAAATACCTCCAATATCATATATCATTGACGATAATAATTTATACATAATTGACAAATTTGGATCATATGTATCTGCTTTTTCCAAACTCCATTCTTTAAAAACTTGAGGTGGTTTATATTTTTTTTTAATTTTTTCTATATCTTTTTTCATTTTTTTCATCTCTTCTTTTTCTTTTTCCTCTTCATATCTCTTTGTAGATTTACTTATTTCTTCTTGTCTTTTTCTTCTAATATCTTCTATTTCTTTTCTCTTCTCCATCTTTTCAATATCACTTGCCTCTTGTTCTGCTTTTTTGCTTGCCCTCCATTTCATAATTCTACTGGCAATAGCCAACTTATCTTCTTGTTTAAATTTACTTTCATGGATAGTATAATATATACTCCATATAGGTGGTTTCATCAAATCTAATTCAAATTTGTTTTCCACATTATATTTTCCACTATCAAATTGTTCTTGAACGAATTTATCGTAATTTTCATCTTGAAATACTTGAGACCTCCAATGGTCTATAATATTACTATCAACAGTAAATAATTGTGTATTTTCCAAATGATAATTATCGTTGAGGTAATTTGTCAAACGAGCAGGGATCGTATGACCTCGTCCTTCTAACGCCCTACCAATTGATGCTTTACCCATTGTTCTGTATGTATGCTCTGGATTATCGGGGTCTTCATTTAAAACCCATTTGACATATAATGAATTAAAATTATTATATTTATCAATTGTTTCATTTATTTTATTAAAATGTGTATCTAATTTTTCTATAATACCATCTACTTTTAAAGGTGTTCCATCTGTGTGTTGAGAGATATAAGCATTACCTCCTCTATAATAATTATCCAAAGCATCATTATATTCTCTAATTGTAGGATATGTTTTATTTTTTATAGCCAATTTCAAATTATTTGATGTCTGCCAATCTGCCACAGATTTATTATATTTTCGTATCTTTTCTTGTATATCGTGTTCTTTTTCAAACATTTCTACTATTTCATATACTAAAAACCCTGCACCTGCTATTGCAGCGGCAGGCCCCAAAAATGACATTGCCGTTGCAGCGGCCTCACCTACAGCAGTACCAGCTATACTTGCAACAAATCCACTTGCCGCTGCTCCTGCTTCTTCTGCACCTATTTCACCTCCTATTTCAAATACTTCCGTAGCAGCATCTACTGCCGCCATTGTTTCTTCACCTAATCCTTCGGCCGCCTCAAATGCCTCTGTTCCTTCTTCAAAAGCGGCATCTAATTCTTGTTGGGTTAATTGTGTAGGTAAATCGGTTTCAACTAATTCACCTTCTATTGTATAACCATCTCCCCTTAATTCTGCCAAAGTATCTTCATATTGTAAATTGGCCTCAAATTCAGTTAATCCTTCATCTTCCATGATTTCATTCACAGTCCTCAATTGATTTATATTAATTGTCTTTACTTGCTGTAATGCTCCTTCAAGTCCTATTTCACTTACTTCACCAGTTAAACCACCACTCATTTCTGCCTCGGTTGCCGCAATATCCAAATCAGTTTGTTCTATAAATTCGGCTATTTCTTCTAATTCTTCTGTTGTCATTTGAGGTTCAAACTGTGCTTCAACTGGAAAATTTTGTATCTCTTCTACATAAGTGCCCTCCGCAGTGGTATATCCCCTACCAACATCAGTGAAGTAATTATCAAAGCTCTGTAATCTTATCATTATATATATTAATACAAAAAAATATAAATAATGTAAACTTTTTTAATGGGGTTTGTGTGAAAAATTAGTATGAGTTTCATATTCAAAGAATAATTCTATTTGTTGAAAATCATTTTGATCCACTAATGGAACACCATCTTCATACACAATGGCCGTAAAAACCCTATCAATATGATTACTTCCCAATCTAATATTGTATTCAATATGGGTGTTTTTTTCATTTTGATTTATAGGTATTGTTATACAACCTCTTTTGTCATTAGTAATGATTTCGTCAGCACCATTAATAAAAGGTAAAAAAACTTCAATATTATATTTTCCATGAGTATTGTTTTTATGAATTACGTGAGCACTTCGTAATATCATATTTTGAGCATTAATAGTATGGGGCAAATCAATTAGATTTTTACCAGCAGTTTGCCCGTAGAGATGTAAGTGAAGCATTGGCATTATATATTATTTAAAGAGAAAAAATTTATATCTAAACTTTATTAATCATTTCGTCCATCTCAATATCGGTTATTATTTTATTGACAGTTTCCTTGATTTCATCGTTTTCTGCTTCTTTGCCAACATCTTTTAAAATAACTTTATTTGGCATTTTAGCAGGACGAGGAGGTTTTATAAAGTAATTCTGTATATTTATAATATCTTCATTATTTATTATTACTTCTTCCAAACCATTACATTCATTAGGGAAATGTATCTTTGTTTTAAAATCCTTATATTTCTTTTTAAAATTATTTATTAAATCATTATCAATATTACTTGACATCTCCATTAATCTTGTATAATCATCGTTTACTAATTTCAGTAATTCTTTTGCATTAATTCTTTCCAATCGTGGAAGTCCTAATTGAACCATTATAAATCTTGACATTTTATTATATTGAAGATACGAAGATTTATGGTTTTCTGCTCTTCTGCCATAGGCAAAATAACTATTTATCGTATTTAGTAGGCCTGCACCTAATGACAAACAACCGATTATAGTAGAACTTATCTTCTCATTCTCTGCACCAAATAAACTCTTGGCCGATAAAGATGCCGAACCACATATAGTAGATAAGATAATCACAGGCAAGTCTATGTAGTATGCTTTATTGCTATATTTCTTTTCACTTTGTTTATGAAGTATGGATAGACACATGGACTTTTCACTAATTGATTTTAGATATTGTTCCAATTGATTACTCCAATTAATATTATCTTTCATTTTTATTATATCATTATAAATTATATGCCAAAACACTACGATAAACCAAAGGAAACCAAAAAGAAAGGTAAAAAGGGCAAAAAAGCAGTCATCAAGAGAAAATCAAAGATGAAACCATCTCAAGAGACAGTTGTAAAAACCCCAGTGTATTCCCAACGAGAAAATAAAAGAAAATATATGATAGATAAAATAAAATCATTAGCATAATTTTTTTTATTTACTTATAATATAATGAGTTTGTTATTTCAATTACCTCAAAGACAACAGCTAAATAACTATGTTGATATGGGTGAACCATACAAGAACATAATGGCAAATCATAACGGAAGAAGAGCTTATTCATTCTTATTTAAGAATAATAAAGGATCTTTTGAAAAGGAAGCCGAGGTAGAACAGAGTGAAGCCAACAATACACCACAAGTAGAAAATGAACCTATACCCTCAACGGATAAATCCAAAGATGTTGATGGAAAAGATAAATAAGTTAATTTATTATAACTTAAAGACAAAAGTCGTTAAGGATATATAAGATGAATAAAACTGGATTAATCAGTGAAACCGTTTTGACCTTTCGTGATACTACTTGCACCAAAGAAGAAGTAATAAAATACTTCATGAAAAGGAGTAGGGAATTGCCTACCAAAGACGAGTTATTGTATATGTTTTATAGATTAGAATTAGTTAGCCCAAAAGTTTTAATTTATGAAATATTAAAATAACTTAAAGAAATAATCTGTATATATATCGGTGAGGGACATACGAGTTGTATAAGTCCTCCTCCCAATTTGCCTTTTATGATATTGTGATGTCCCTCACCACAATATTTTATTGTTATTATATATAAATGCCATATAGAATAACAAGTGTGCATAGATCAAAAGCCAGAAGATTAGGAGTAAGTATTAAACCCAGTGGAGTTAAAGGAAAGAAGTTAGATGTATTTAAAGGAGATAAGAAAGTGGCAAGCATAGGTGCTCTTGGCATGGGTGATTATGAGGTATTTAAACGAACCAAAGGATTAGAGTTCGCAAATAAACGAAGGAAAGCCTATAAATCACGACATGCAAGTAATAGAAATAAAGTAGGAACTCCAGGCTATTATGCTGATAAAATCCTATGGTAGCCGAGCATATAAGCAGGACACACGAAATGCTCTTTTTGCTCTGTTTTGCTTGGATAGGCTATTGCCGAAGGCCCCATGAATATAAAAGGTTATTATATATATATAATATATATAACATAATAACTTTATAAGAAAAAATCAAAAAAAGGAATGTGTCCCGCTTCTCTGCTTCACATCGTAGCATTTATGAAATATCTCGTGTCCTGCTAATTTGCCATTTTATGCCTATGGCTATCGCTTTTAATATCAATAGTATATATAGATGAATATTCCAAAGAAGTATACAAAGGGTTTAACACCATCACAGAAGAAGAAACAAGTAGCAAGTATAAAGAAAGGTAAAGATAGACCAAAGTTCAAGGGTTTAAAAGAGAAGAAATCATCATATACTGTAAGATTTAACAATAAATATCCTAATTTGGGAGGAAATTTATCCAAAATATCAAAAGCAACTGGAATACCAGTAGGGGCTTTAAGAGAAGTAAAGAAGAAAGGCATGGGTGCATACTATAGTAGTGGTAGTAGACCTAATCAAACTGCTGAGAGTTGGTCGCTTGCCAGAGTTTATAGTTATATATTAGGTGGAGGAGCCAGAAAAGTAGATAAGCATATAACAGATAAATACTCTGTTAAATTTTAGGCACGAGACTAATCCTATCGTGTTTTATTTTTACTTTGAATTCTTTTGGATCTAATCCCAATTCTCTTTTCTTACGAATTATGCTTTTATGCTTTTGTGTATTATTATGGGCTTTTAATGATAGAATACGCATGGTTTTATTACAATGATTACATTTGACAAATGTATTGTATTCTCTACAATGCATTCCTTTAAAGTATTTACTCCAATACTTTCTATTATCCTTTCTCCATTGTGTATTTTCTACTTTTTTTTTGATATGATTAATATAATTTTGTAATATTCTATTTCTAATACATTGAATATTTATACATTTATCACGATTAGTTCTATATTCATCTCTAATAATTTTACCTTCTAATTCAAATAATTTATTACGATTAATAAATTTTTGTTCCACTAATTTATCACAACGGATATTATCATTCATATTTGTGAATAACTGCTTTGATGCACATTTATTTTTGGGGTTTCTATGAGATTTCATTCTTCTGTCAAAATTACAAGTAGAACCAATATAAGTTTCACAAGTGCGAGTATTTGTAAGTTTATATACTATACCTTTTATCATATATATATATACTTAAATACTTTTTTTTCTTTAAATACTAATTTACGTAAATAATAAAACTCGTTCAAGATAAATAAATTAGAAAAAACAATATAAAGACATTTATTGAATAATAATTATAATGAGTGAAACTACACCAAAAGTATCTCACAGAGTATTTGACGACATTGGTTTGGATAAATTTACGGCATGGATGGCTGATTTAAATGAAAGAACACGAATGGTTTATTTAAGAAATACCAAATTAATTAAACAACTATTAGACGAAAAGGGTTGGACTTTTAATTCATATGGAGAATTATTTTATTTCATGAGAAATGAAGGATTTTTTAATTTTATTATAAAAACTCTTGAAGAAAGTATTACCAACAATAATACCAAAAAAGGTAGGTTCAATACATTAATCAAAGTAAATCAATTCTTAAAGCATGTATACAAAAATCAAATGGAAACCAGTTATTATGTAAAAAATCTTCAAGTATTATCTGTCAAATTAGCAGACATCACAATTGAAATAAATAAAAAATTGGCAACACAAAAGAAGAATGAGAAGGAACAAGTTAATATGTGTGAATTGGAAAAATTACAAGAAAAGGTGAAAGAAATCAAAGAAGATCAATGGCCTAATGAGAGATTATTAATACATTTATATACATTTTTACCAGCAAGGAGAGGTGAATATAATAGAATGAGAGTTGTATATCGTGATGGAGAAAAAGCAAATAGGCACGAAACCTTTGACAAGATAAATTGGTATGATACATGGGATAATAAATTCTATTTTAATAACCAAAAAAATAAACAAAAATCGGTAATAAATGGAACAGAAGAGATTGCGAAGTTAATTAAACAAATGATAAATAATGGAATAAGAACCGATGATGGTGCAAAACAAATATATACTATGAATTTTTTATATGATGAAAGTCAATCCCAATATAGTAAAATGGTTAAAAGGGTATTTAAGAAGTATACACAATTATCATTGACACCTAACCTATTGAGAAAGATGTGGGTTGTTTATAGTCAAAAACAAACGGCAGAAAAGCAGATAGAGTTGGCATCACAAATGGGTCATTCAATAGCAGTAGCCAAAAAACATTATAATAAGGTAGATTAATATTAATATGAATTATTTTTTTCTTATTAATATTTATATATGGCAAGCAAGTTCAACGATATAAATATTGCAGTAGCTGGATTAAAATCCGCAAGTGATGGAATGTTAAGTGTAAGAAACGAGTTTAGAGGAATGCCCTCAAAAGGTATTTCAATTGGCCAAGAAGTGGATAATATTAGTGTAGTGAATGGTATTAAAACATCTAAGCCAAAAAAATCAAGTGGAAGTATTGCAACTCGTAGTGTATTTGAAATAGTTAGATTTCGTGAGCAAAATACTTTGGGAATTGGAGGAACAGAGCGAGGTAAAATTAATGACAAGAAAATAGCCAAAGGAGCAACTGATGCACCTTTCCCTTATGATCCTTTCAGTTTTAATACTGGCCAAGTAAGTAATGCCAGTGGTTTTAATAGAGGAGGTGATAGTGATTTACCTTTCCAACAGACGCCAGATGTAAAACCTAAAAATAAAATAATGAATATCGGTAGAAAGAATGTCAATATAGTTCAACCAAACCCTTTTCCTTCGCAGTTATATCCAAACCAAAGTGTGAGGTATAGTGGAATTAGAATTAAAACTAAATAAACAAAAAGGGTTTAAAGATAAAACCTTAAGGATATATAATAATGGAAACGGTAAAGACGACAAAAGAAAAACAAAGAGAAGCTTGTAAGAGGTGGAAAGATAAGAATGCTGTTAAGGTTCATGAATACAACAAACAATACTATAAGAAAAATAAGATAAGCAATAAAGCAAGATACGATGAATATAATAAAAAGAGAAAGATGAAAGTGAAGTGTTGTTGTGGGAAAGAGGTTCAATTACAAAATTTAAAAAAACATATGATTACTTCAATACATAATAAGAGAATGATATTAAATGAATGTAATCCAATATCTCGTCTATAAATTAATATAATTATCAATTGATTATATTAATATAGCATAATGGCAGGATTTCATACAAAGACATTTACAGTTCACGATGATTATATGACACCGAAGTCGGCATGGGAGAATATCAAAGAATATATACCGAGAGAGGCTAAAATATGGGAAGCCTTTTATGGAGATGGTAATAGTGGTAATCATTTAAAAGATATGGGTTTCAATGTTATACACGATGAAGATGATTTTATGAAAAGTGATAAAGGTGATATAGTAGTATCTAATCCGCCTTTTAGTAAATGTAAGGAGGTTTTAAATAGATTGGTTGAATTAGAGAAGCCATTTATAATGATAATGCCTTCAAGTAAAATTAATACCCAATATTTTCGTAAATTATTTTCAAATAATCAAGACCCAATTCAAATAATTATACCTCGTAGAAGGATACAGTTTATCAAGATAGTAGATGGAGAGGCAGTTCAAAGTAATAGATGTAATTTTGATTGCTTTTATTATTGTTGGAAAATGAAATTACCGAGAGATATTATATGGTTGAATAATGACAAAAAAAAATAATTACATATATAAAATATATGAGTGGAATACATAGTGATAGATGTTTGGAAACAGATGAAATACAGAAGATGCTATCAAATTGGAGTGTTAGTGATGTTAAACCAGATAGTTTTATTAGCATAATAGCACCAAGACGAAGTGGCAAGTCAACCATATGTGAATATTTTATTCATGAATATCGTAAGAGCCATCAATTAGATGCAGTATTTTTATTCAGCAAGACACAGGCTGGGTTTCCACAAATACCGTCAAAATATAGGTTTAGAACATTAGATAAGTTAAATGATATTATAAATATTCAAGTAAAAGTTAAAAACCATAATATGAAACAAAAGAATAAAAGAAATAAAGTAAAATCACGAATAGTAATAATATTAGATGATTTTGTAGGGGGTAGTAAAGAATTGAGAAAAAATAAAATGATGGATAGTTTGGCAACTAATGGTAGGCATTTGAGTAGTGATGATGAGGTTTCAATGATGACTATTTGTTTATCACAGATATTTACTGGATTATCACCAGCTATTAGATTGAATACTGATTATACTTTATTTACATCTATGGCAAATAGATTAGAAAGAAAGAGTATAGTTGATGCCTATTGTTGTCTTCATAGTGGAAGGCATGGTTTAAAAGAAGGCTATAATTTATTTGATGTATGTTTGGGAGATTATATGTTTTTATGTTGTCATGGGACGCAAGCAAATAAGAGGGACTATGGGGACTATATGTATATGTATAGGGCAAAACCGACAAAAAAAATAGAAAATGAGAAATGGATCAAAGATGATGAGGCTTGGAAGAATAATACACAACATTTTGAATGGCATATTTAGTGTCTTGCTTATTTGCTTTTAATAATAATATGGATTATTTTTTTCTTATTATTATTTATAGATGGCTTACAGACAATTTAGTCAAGATGATTTCAAGTTGGCATTATCCAAAAGCGATATTAAACACGGTTCGTTCTTCAACCCCAAAACCAATAAGAATATAGAATTGGTCGGTCATTCGTCGGCAGAGAAGAAAGCCAACAAACCAGGCAAACCTTCCAAATCATGGAAAACAATAAGGAGAAATATGTTAAAGAAGAATTTATTAACCGAAGTTAAGGAAATAGATGATAGTTTGAAGAAATTATCGGCAATGCCTTTTAAAGAACTGTCAAAGATGAGAAAAGACAATGGTGTTAAAATTAGGGCACCACGAAAGAAAAAGAATAAAATTCCAAAGACAATGGAAGGACAAGACAAGCCAGAAGAAAAACCAAAGGAAGAACCAAAGGAAGAACCAAAGGAAGAACCAAAAGCCCCACCTTCTCCTCGTGGTTCTGCTAAAATGCGAAAAGAAAACCCAAAGGCAAAAGAGCAGGACACGGAACAACAGAGTTTGGATGCTAATGCTGGTAATATTAGAATGAATATTAAATTACCAAAAGAAGAAAAGGCCGAACAAGTAAAGGAAGACAAAGTGGAAAAAGTATCACAACCCGAGCCAGAACCACCAGCAGTTCAATTGGAAGATACTCACGTTGCACCAGCCACTGCTTCTTTGCCAGTTGCAGAACAAATGGGAGAACCAGTAATAGGTGAAGGGCCTTTGTTAGGACAGACTGGAGGTAAGGGTATTCGTGGTAGAAGAATAGAAGATGTAGTTGAAGAACCATCTGTAAGTCAAGTAGATATACCTCGTGATACAGAAGTAGTAGAAATAGAAAGAGAACCAGAGCCAATGATAAGTGGAGCATTCAAGCAGGAACAAGAAATATCTATGGAAATGAGGTCAAGAATAAAAAAAACAGAAAGAGATCTAAAAATAGAAATAAATTGTTTCAGGGCTTTATATAAGGATTTAATCAAAGACCCATTATTCTTGTCATTAAATAGTCAATCATTAGATGGTAAATCTATTACTCAATTAAGAAGTATGCATGAACAGTATAGTGAAATAATTAGAGGTTATTATGAAAAGGGTAGAGGATTGAAGATTGGCGTCATCGTTGACCCACAAGTGCTTAATCTTAATCTTATGGGATTACAACAGATGTTCTCTAATCAAATGGATAGTTCTAATAGAATTGTTAGGTCTTCTGCTAATATGCCACAGAAAGTAGCACAAACACAAGGGGGTAGAGTAGTAAAATCAAGTGAAGTCCATGAACCAACAAAGGCCACTATGGTAGGAGATATACATTATGTTCGTGGCGGATTAGCAGTATCACAACAGAAACCACCACAGAGAGAGATGAGAGGATTGAGTAAAGGATTAGATTTAAATAGAAGACAGAATATAGAAGTAAGTATTGGCAAAAGAGCAGTACCAAAGTCATTTGTAAACTATAAGAACTATATGGTTCCAGCCCGTAGAGAGATGATGAATACTAATATCAAGATTGGAAAGAGATAAAAATAACGAGTAAAATGTATGGGATGCTCTAACTGAAAATGTAAAAAAATGTATAGGAAAAATAACGAGTTCAGTTAGGCGTGAATTATGAGTGTTCGGTAAGTTAGTGCTCTAACATTTAGTTTTAACCCAAAGTCTCAAGGACACGGGCCATAAAATGTCAATTTTAATTTATTTTTAACGGTATTTTAATTTCAATTGATTTATTCAGTATAACGCTAATTATTTTTTTGATAATTACCGTTAATTTTTAGAGCAAAAATAAAATTGACTTTTGCTATCCATGAAAATATATATGTTGATTACAATGCCTTATACCGTTAAGAACGAAGCAACCATTACCGATAAAACAGATCACTCTTGTGTAAAGTTAGCTGAACATAAATTGAATTTATTCTGCGACAAGAGCCAACAACATAAATTGAATTTATTCTGCGACAAGAGCCAACACGATATAAGTGTTTGCGAAAAGATTGACATACAGGCCTCCGCTATTGACAAAGACAAATCTCGTGATATGAATACCGTTAGTGAAACGAAGACCAATACCGTTAAAAAGATGTCAAAAAGTTCTCAAAATGAGCAAAATGATCTAAAAACGAAGCTCAAATCGAAAGCTAATTTGCTAAGAGGCCAAGACGCAGAAAGTGAAAAGATTGACATACAGGCCTCAGCTCTTGACAAAGACAAATCGTGTGATATGAATACCGTTAGTATTACAAAGACCAATACCGTTAAGGTTGCCAATGGAGATATTGTTGAATATACCATTGAACTATTATCCTATAAGGACAAACGAGGAGGTAGAAAACTTCGTTCATCAGTCAAAGATTTAATTGCAAATATTAAAAAGAACTCTGTATTAATGTATGTTCTCTTTGAAAGGTTTAAACCAGTCATACAACATGCTACTATGAGTAATATGGAACACCCATTGATTACGAAGGTTATGGAAGAATACTATAATGAGTGTGATGGGTATCATATTAAGGATAAGAAGTGGAAGTTCAATCAACGATTAAATATATATAGGGCTATCCTATGGTCTTACGGTAATGGTGCCTTTCTGTATAGTGAAATGTCCCCTCGTTGTATGATTGATAAAAAAACAGTTGATACGCAAGATAAAAATAACGGCAAAATAAAAACAGTTGATACGCAAATAAA
>Ga0070750_10000710_pt1 | contig 18413 bp, 50 predicted proteins | sample VirMetDEL_Nov_24_FD_77013 | JGI IMG/M metagenome (GOLD analysis project Ga0070750, IMG submission 77013) | Aqueous microbial communities from the Delaware River and Bay under freshwater to marine salinity gradient to study organic matter... | ecosystem: Environmental > Aquatic > Marine >...
ACGCACCAAAAAGAAGGCCAAGCCATGCCCAATTTCCTGTTGACGCGGTGACTAGGGTATGGCAATATCTAAGCACGGCAACGGAGGCCGGATGCGAATGCAGAAACGAAAACAACAGCAGATGTGGCTGTCATCGTGGCGACGAATGCACGAGTACCTGATCTCGCTGGACTTGATCGGAGAGCCGGTTCCAGCGAAGCAGGACTTTGTGAGCCAAGCCGTGGAAGAGAAGATCGACCGCGAGGAGGCGAAGGCGGCGCGGCGGCAAGCGGAGGGAGTGGCATGACACCCCCCGACATCGCAAGGCACTGGGCAGACACGCAATGGACTGCCCAAAACAGCACCCGCGAACTCGACGACCTGCGGGCAAAGCAAAAGGCGCAAGCGCTCGAAACCTTGCGGCAAATTCTGGAATCGGCATGGCAGGAGCCGGAGATTCTGCCGCCGTACTCAGCCGAGCGGTACAACGCCGCCGCGCTGTATCGGCTGGTCTTTGGGAGGGGGATTGAATCATGAAGACGGCAACGAAAGTGAAAGACCTGAGTTCTACGCAGTTGCTCTGGGAACTGAGTGAAGCAGTGAAGTTCGACTACGACTACGAGGCTGACGAGTACAGGCGTGAGACCAATTTCGTCGTTACGTCGGTGCCGTATAATCCCGCGCTGGTCGGGCCAGAGACCTACATCTTCCCTGCCGACCAGGAAGGCGAGATTTTGAACTGGGGCGAGTTAGATGGCTCGTTCAAGGGCGGCATGGACCACTCGCAAGCCATCGAGCGCGCTGGATTCAAGGCGGTACGGCCATGAGCGCCGCCGAAACCCTAGCCCTAGCGCAAGAGGCCCGCGAACGCAAGCAGGTACTCCACTATCCCGGCGTGAACAGCTACCACGAGCCGGAAGAGATCGAGACGCTGATTGAGTCTGGCCATTCATGGCCGATCACGGCACCGCTCAAGGTCGCCCCGAGGCCGACGGGGCGCACGCCTTGGCCTACTCGGGAGCAACAGCCGGAATGCGAGATGCCCAGCGGCGTGCGGGTGGATGTCTTCGGCACCGTTGCCATTCTGATGCTGCTGCTGACGATCAGCGGTTTGTTTATGGGGTGGTGGCGATGAGCGAACAAGACGTATGCGCCTACGCGGGATTTATCGACGGCATCCTCAAAACCGTTGTAGTGGATCGTCCTGAGCACGTTGAGATGACGGTTGACGCCGTGACCGAGATGCTGACGGCTGGCATGACAGTCCACCGCGTCTCGCTGGAATTTGCGCGCGCCAACTTCGACGAAGAGTGCGAGCCCGAGCCGCACGGGAGGATCGCATAATGGACCTCCAGTGCCGAGACTGCGGCGAGTGGTGGGTTGCGACGGAACACCCGGCGACGTGGGGCTACTCGGGCGGCGAGCCCGCTTGCATCCATCCGGGGGAGTGCCCGCTGTGTGACGGCCACGACACAGAATGCGATTGCGAGGATTGCAAGACACCGCCGGCCAAGCGTGGCATGGCGTGGGTGAATTGGAAGCGGAAACAGAAGAAGGAGGGACGATGACGATCGAGATCAACGAAGGCACGCCGTTCTTGGCCGACATCACAGCGACGACTGAAGGCGACAAGCGCGTGCGCCTGATCGTTGAAGATCAAGGCGCGGCAGCGCTGTACGGCGAGGCGCTGGACTACTTCGGACAGCCTTACTGGCGCGCCGCAACCGATGTCGCCGACTACCACGAGATCATCGCCAAGATCATCGTGGCTCTTGCGCGGCGCGACTACCCGATCTCAACCGAGACGCGGCCAACCGAAGATAGCGAACTGATGGAGGGATGAGGGAAATGGAACTGATTCGACAAGACGATTTTGAGTTCATGCAGAAGATGAGCAAGGCAATGATTGCCTCGGCGTTCTTCCAGGTGCAGGGCGGCACGGACAGCGCCCAAGCGGTCGCGCAGGTGGTCGTCAAGCTGATGGCCGGGCGCGAGCTCGGCATCCAGCCGGTTGCCGCGATGATGGGCGTCAATGTGATCCAGGGGCGCGTGTCGCTTTCGGCTCAACTGATGCTGGCCTGCGCCAAGCGGGCTGGCTATTCCTACGAAGTCCACGAAGCGGACGGCTGGTGCCGGATCGAGTGGATGCGCGGCGACAAAAAGCTGGGCGAGGCCGGGTTCACGATCGAGGAAGCCAAAGCAGCCGGACTCGTCAAGCCGGGCGGCAACTGGGCCAAGTACCCCAGCGACATGCTGTTTTGGCGGGCGGTCTCGCGCGGCGTGCGCCGGTTCTGCCCGGATGCGACATCAGGGATGGCGGTCTACGCTCCCGACGAGTTGGGCGTGGATATTGACCCGGAAGATTCCCAGCCGACACCGCCGCGCGGCTCGAAGGAAGAGCAGGCCGAAGTGATGCGCGGCAAGCTGATCGAGGCTGGCGTATCCAAGGCCGACGCCGACGCCGAAGCGGACAAGTTCACCGCGCCCAAGGGCAAGAAAGCGAAAGCCAAGCCCGAGCCGCTGGAAATCACCGATGACGACCTGCCGTCAGAACTGCAAGCCAAACGCGAACCGACCGACGCCGAGCTCGACGCACAATTTGCCAAACAAGACGCCGTGAAGACCACGGCAAACATGTGGAAGTAAGAGAGGGAAGACGATGAAAATTCACAAGATCAGCATTAAGAACATCCTCGGCGTGGAAGCGCTGGAGTTCGCCCCCGGTGCAATCACGCGCATCACTGGCGGCAACGGGCAGGGGAAAACCTCGGTACTCGAAGCCATCAAGTCGATCTGCAAGGGCGGCTACGATGCGACACTGCTACGCAACGGCCAAAGCAAGGGCGAGGTCGTCATCGAACTCGACGGCGGGCTCCATGTGTCGAAGCGCGTCACGGAGAAGGGAGCCTATCTGACCGTGACCAAGGACGGCGCGAAGGTGGACAAGCCCGCTGATTTTCTTTCGGGGTTGTGGGATTCCCTCAGCGCAAACCCGGTCGAGTTCATGACCGCGCCACAGAAGAAGCGCATCGACTGGCTGCTGGAGCAAATTGACCCAGCCCCGGTGGTGGCGAAACTCAAGGCCATTGCGCCGGACTTCGACGCGCCGTCATCCGCTAACGCTCTCGCAGTGATGGAGCAAGCCCGCAAGGCAATCTTTGAAGCCCGCACCGACGCCAACCGCACAGAGAAGCAGGCGCGAGAGACGGCGGACGTGCTGGCCGAAGACTTGCCGGAAGAGTCCGGCGACGTAGCGGCCAAGCTGAAGGCGGCGCGGCAAGCCGATCAGAAGTTGCGGGCTTACGCCTCCGCCGATGTTCAAGAGGTAACCGCTGACGCGCGGGCCAAAAGGGAGAAGTCCCGCGAAGATGAAGAGCGGGAAGTTGAGGAGTTGCGGAATAAATACCGAGCAAACAGGGAGAAGATCGACGAATTGCATGGCCGCAATCTCGAAGCAATAGAAAACAAGTACAACCTCAAGATTGAGGAAGCCGCCGCCGAGGTCGCACGGCTCCAAGAGGTCCAGAGAACTGCCGACGAAGCCGCCGGGCGTCGCAAACTACTGGCCAAGAATCGCGAGACGGCAGCGGCCGCCAAGGCTCAAGCGCAAGCCCTGACGGCCAAGCTAGACAAGATCGACACGCTGAAAAAGCAGGTGCTCGAATCGCTCCCGATCCCCGGCGTGGAAGTCATCGACGGCGACATCCACAAAGACGGGGTGCCGTTTGACAGGCTCAACACGGCAACTCAGTGGGCGGTAGCCATCGCGATTGCCAAGCGGCGGGCTGGCGAGATTCCGCTGATTTGCGCGGATGGGCTGGAAGCGCTCGACGATGAAAACTTCGCGGCGTTCTCGGCAATGGCTGCCGATAGCGGCTTGTACTTCATCGTGACCGATCGCGGCAACGGCCCGCTGGCTGTTGACACGAAAGGATCGCGCGAGGCCATCGCGGACGTGCTGCCGAAGGGGGAAGTATGAACTGGACACCGTGGAAGCAAAAGCCCAAGGAATACTGGGCGCACGTGGCGTTGTCAACCGATGCAGGTGGCTGGGAGCGTGACATCGAATCGCACGGGCCGCTGGAAGTCACAGTTAGCGAGTTTAAGGATCACTTGACGATCTGGATTGACGCTGACGAAGTGCGGACGGTGTTCTATGCCCAGGCGAAGCTGAACTCTGTAGCGGTCGAGATCGACCAGAATGGCTCGAAACTGGAGGTCAATCCATGAGCGAGTGGATCATCGGGATAGACCCAGGCAAGAGCGGCAGTATCGTAGTGAATCGCGCTGGCGACTGTTATACGGCTAGTCTGGGCAAGATGACAGAGCAGGATGTCGCAACATGGCTTGCAGACCACTATGCGGCGGGGGTTGACTTCGCTTATATCGAGCGCGTTTCATCGTCGCCGCAAATGGGCGTCAAGTCGGCCTTCACCTTCGGGCAATCCTACGGATTCCTTCGCGGCTGCCTGATCGCAATGAACATCCCATTTGAGGAAGTCTCACCCGCCAAGTGGCAGCGCGCTCTGGGCTGCCTCAGCAAAGGCGACAAGAACGTCACCAAGGCCAAGGCCCAGCAACTCTTTCCAGGCATCAAGGTAACGCACGCCATCGCTGACGCTTTGCTGATCGCGGAGTATGGCCGGCGGCTGCGGGGAGGGACGCTATGACCTACACCAAAACCTGCGAGCACTGCGCCAAGGAGTTCACCGTGCCAAAGTGGCGAGCGGATAAAGCCCGATTCTGTAGCCGGTCCTGCCGAATCAATGGCTGGAACAAGGTCAAGCGCATCACGAAGGCGTGCGAAATATGCGGCGAACGTTTTGAAGCCCTGCCGTGTCGGGCCAACGCCCGGTTTTGTTCACAAGATTGCCAAGGCAAGGGGCACATCCACGCGCTAGCGCGCCCGCCGAAGTCGTACCGCGGCGAGACTACCAAAACCATCGCACAAGCCGTTGTCGAGCGGCGTTTGGCGCTGCAACTCACACAGCAGGAAGTCGCCGACATGGCCAACATTAGCTGCGCCACTTATGAGCGGGTAGAGCACGGCACCAAGGGGCGGCGGCATGGGTCCAGTTTGGAATCGGTGGAGAAGGTGTTGAAAGCGCTGGGCCTGCGGCTATTGGTGGAGGAGGTTGATAACGATGACTGAAGAACGGCTAGCAGAGATCAAGATGCGGACGGAGGCGGCGACGCCGGGTCCGTGGTTAGTAGACGCATCGGATTCGGCGGATGCCTTATTTATGGCCCACGCCCGCCAAGACATCCCCGACCTGCTGGCAGAGGTGGAGCGGCAACAAAGACAGATCACCGAGTTGCGGTCGATGCTGTCGTCCAAAGGTGGCCAGTAATGGGGCCACCGCCAGTCAGCGCCAAGATCCGCAACGTGGAGGAATGCGCCTCGCGGGAACTGTTCGAGCTAGGGCGCATCGTCGCCCAAACGCGCGTCGCCAAAGGGATGACGCAAGAAGACCTAGCCGATGAGGCAGAAATCGCGCCGCAAACGCTGAGGGTGATCGAAGCATCGCAGCGGGGCTACAGTATTAGGTCGCTTGTCAAGGTGCTGGCGGCTCTCGGGCTGGAGCTGGAGGTTATGGACGCATCATGAAGCGATCACCGATCAAGCGCAAACCGCGCCGGCCAAAACCAGGCGACGACCCCAAGTACCTCAAGTGGATCAGGGAGCAGCCGTGCGTGGTGCCGGGGTGCGCTGGCGGATGGTGGAGGCATGTGGAGGCGGCGCACTTTGGCCAGCGGTCAATTGCGCTCAAGCCTCCCGACGCTCAAGCCCTGCCGTTGTGCGCGTCGCATCATCGCATCGGGCCTAAGGCTCATCACGTCCTGGGCTCCGACAAGCTGTTCGAGCAGGCCCACGGTATCAACCTCGGCGAGCTGATCGCTGAGCATCGGGCGCGGTATGAGGAGCAGAAACAGTGAAGGTGAGGAAGGCTGGGAGGCCACGGAAACAATGAGCAGTTACGAATTGCGAGAAACCCCGTTCGGGTTCGAGTGGGGGCCGGTGTCCATCGAGCGGCTTGTGAGCGACGACGGATGGGGCGTCATGTTTAGCGTTAAGACGCCGCGAGAGAAGATGGATATCCGCGTCACGCCCAGCGGATTGATTCGGTTGGGCAAGGTGGTCAAGGCTGGGAGGCCGAAGAAGTCATGAGCAACATAACGATCGACTGGCGAGCCACGCGCTGCGGCCACGACTACGAAGCGACCGAATGCAAAGCGCCAAACTGCATCGCGCGGGATGCACTGCTGGAGATCGCGGATCTGAAACTGTACAACGCCACTCTACGCGAGCGCATCGCAACCCTGGAGCAGGGCTACAAAGACTCGCGCACGCGGATCAGGGAGATGGAAGCGGGGTTGTTTTGAACTACGTGCGCCTCATTTACAGGCACGTAGTGTGCTGGCTACTGGGCCACGATTGGATGGCCCCAGACTTCCACCTATGCGCCCGCTGCGGATTCGCGGAAGACGAGGCGAAGGAGTTGCTGGATTTCGCCATCGAGCAGGTAACGGGTGGTTGCGAAACAATACAGCATGACGAACCATAAATAGGCATTGACAAAACCCGCAATCATGATTACAATCAACGACATGAACCGGATGCTATCGACGGCTGAAGCGGCCAAGGCGCTCGGCATCGGCTACTCAAGGCTCTACCGCCTCATTAGGGCTGGGCGCATCGAGCATGAGCGGATCGCCGGGCGCATCTTGATTGACAGTGATGCTGTGGCGTCGTTTGAGCGGCGGAAGCCGGGGCGGCCACGGACTACGGAAGGGAAATGAGCAAGAAGTATCACATCAGCGATCTACTGACGGTTACGACGGGGCGGCTGGTATCCAACCGCCACATGGACGGGATCTACGACATCCTGGGCCACCTTTCAGGCGAAGACGGCCTGTTCACACACCAATTGCTGCGAGTCATGAAAGAGGTAGAGCCTTGGCTGGAGGCGCAATTCCCAACTCTCATGAAGGATAGCGACTTCATGGCTGGCGAGCTGGCGCGACTCGACAACACGCTAGAGGAGCGACCCAACGACCCGGCAAACATCGCGGAATGGGTGGAGTCCGTGCGCGTCAATGCCGGGCTGCCCGAGTGGATTCCGGTCTACGCGATGAGCGAGGATATGCACACGCGCATCGATCCGATCGCCGAAGCTAAGGCAATGTTCGGCGATGATCGCGTGGCGGTTGTGGGCGGCCACGAGTGAAGGGAGGAGAGTGAACCATGAGCGAACAAGTGAATCTAGGCGGTACGCCCGGCGAGAATGCCGAGCGCGACGCGATCCACGTCGCCGTTATTCCATGCGTGGCCGGTGAGGATTTGACGCCCGGCGAGCGCGTCTGGCGCAATTCTGATGGTGAGGCAGAGAGTTGGCAGCACCCAGATAGGTCGATCGGCGTTGTCGACCCATTCCGGCGCGATGACGTAGGAGAGGGGGAGCGTTTTTGGCTTTTCCTGTTACCGAACACAATCACTGGGATGCGCCACCACTGGCAGCATCCGGAGTTTGACCCTGCCGAGCCGCCAGACGCCGAGTTGCGCCGACCTGTCGGCGAGGAACCAACACGGGATGAGGTTATCGCTGCGATGCGGAAGGTGGCTGTCAATTATGCAGCCAGAGGTAGCGATGACGGATACCCGTACGGCTTGTTCATCGAGGAGCAGTTCGGTGATGAGATCTGGGCTATGGCGCGTGGCTTTGACATGCATGATGACCCCGGAGATTTCTGGGGACCCGTCGAAAAGGAACTGGGCTGCCCGGTGCCAGCGCAGTATCGCGAGAATGTCGTGTTCACGTGCAGTTGTTGAGCACAGAAAGACTCTTGTTATCACACAAGGACGCTTGACTAACGATGGTTGACCAACTTACAATAAACTCCATGCACGAAGTGATGTCAATTCGGCAGGCGGCTGAGGCCCTAGGCGTCAGCTACCACCGCGCGTACAGCCTCGTTCGCCTTGGGCGCTTAGAGTCTACCAAGGTGGACGGCACTATCCTCGTTAGCCGCAAATCGGTTGAGACGTTTGAGCGGCTGGCTCCCAACGGTAAGCCGCTGCGCCCGTTGGCGGCGCTGAAAGCCGCGCAGGACGGCGGATCGCAATGAGCAAGGTGGTCGCGCTGAACCCGAATAGGTGGCTATTCAGCGAACCTATCCTTTGCGCCGATCCAGTGGTGATTGCGGCGTATCTGAGGCTGCTCTGCTTTCGCGAGATCAACGGCAGTTTAACGGACAATGAGAGGACCCTGCAAAACATGGCTGGGCTATACGGTCAATCGTGGCGCAAGTGGTCAGAACAGATACTAGCGCTGCTGTCCACGAATGAATCTGACGCAGACTGGCTAAGCCCTGAATTTCGGAAGCGTTCAAGCCTAGGCGGCCTTCGATTCAGGGTGCTGCGGCGTGACAAGTTCACCTGCCAATACTGTGGGCGCAGCGCGCCAAAGGTGGAGCTTCACGTTGACCACAAAGTACCTTTCGCCAATGGTGGAAGCGATAAGCTAAGCAACCTCGTGACGGCGTGCGCGGAATGCAACCTCGGCAAGAGCGATTCGCCAGCGGAGGATGATTGATGAAAAAACCGCACGCAATGATGTGGTATCCCGAGGCGTGGAAGTCGAGCCCCAAAGTTACGGCTATGCCGGCGGCAGCTCGCGCTGGGTACTTCGATCTACTGTGTGCGGTGTGGCTGAACGGTGCTTCGCTACCCAATGACGACGCCATGCTTCGGGCGTGCTCTAGGCTCACGCCGTCCGAGTGGAAGCGCCATCGAATGAGCATCTTAGCGATGTTTACCGTGGAGGATGGCGAGATCAAAAACGAGCGTTTGACGCGCGAGTACGACAAGACAATCGAGAAGATCGAGAAGCGGAAAGCGGCGGCTGATGCTCGATGGGGAAACAAGCAAAAGCAATCCACAAGCAATGCAAATGCATTGCAAATGGAAAGCAATGCAGATGCATCTAGAACTAGATCTAGAACTAGAGATACAGATAAGAAGAAAGAACTCCCTACGGGAGTTCCAAAGAAACCCACAACCACGAAGGATCTAGTTCCTATTCGTCACGCCTTCGGCGAGTTCGGCAAGGTCCAACTATCAGAAGCCGAACACGAATCACTGGTCGAGAAGCTGGGGCACGAACTGACGGCGACTTACATCGAGGCCGTAGACGGCTGGGTGGCTGAAAGGCCGAACGAAGCCAAGCGCAAGAATCGAGACTTCAAGGCGACGATCCTCAACTGGCACCGGCGAGACGTAGCCGAGGGCCGCAACCGAATCCCGCAACAAGGAGGGAACCTGAATGGAAAACCGACCGCCGAACAGATCCGAGACCGCGATCGAGAGACGATCACCCGAGAGGCCGAAGCCTTTCTCCGAAAACGCGGCATTGATATGCCGGGCGCTTGACAAGTACCGTTCCATCCATGAGAAGTTTGGCACGGAAATGCCGGTCGGGCGCACTGAGGAATGGCTGGACTGCCTGGTTGAGCACTCGACAGAGTCGCTGGCGTGGGCGCTGGATATGGCCAGGAAGCGCTACACGAGCTTTCCGACGATCGCCCATATCGAAGGGCTGATCCAGGAGTACCGAGCCGACCACAGGGCTGAGACGCGCAAGAATGCCAACTGTCCGCGATGCGAGGGTACGGGCTTCGTGTTTCGCGGCGTCGTCAAGGTGGTACACGGCGTCGAGATGCAAGTCGATGTGGCGCACCCATGCCAGTGCAGACCAGCGCCACCACCTGAGTTCACCAAAATCAGCCAAGGTGAAGGCGGCGGCCCTGCGGAGTTGGCTGGAAAGATCGCGGAAGCGGCTAGAGGGAGGATGATGTGAGCGAAGAAGAATTCGCGGTAGCGCTGAAGACGCCGCCGACACTGACACTCGATCAATTCAAGCGCGAGATGCGGGCTGCGTTTCCGGGGGAGTCCGAAGATGATCTGATGGGGAGGCTCTGGAGCCATAGCGCCTACCCATGCGCTGGAGAAAATTGGGACTTGTACCTCAAGCAGATCAAGCGCGCACAGGAAGTCGTCGATTCCGGCGCGACGCCGTGTGACGGGTGCGGCGAACCTGTAGACGTAGAGCGGTCAGGCTTTTGCCGGAAGTGTAGGGCTAGGCTGGGTTGGGAGGAAGTGGCGGCAGGGAGGTCGATGTGAGCAGAGAACATGAATTAGATTACTTGGCGGCGGTGGTCGTCGCGTGTGCGGGTGGCGAACAAGGGTTGACAGTCACGCTGACGCCCGATGAGGTCGAGGTCGTGCTGTGCGCGCTTGATGGCGAGATCGGGATAGCCGCCGACAACGTGCGGATGTGGGAAGGACGGGAGCACCGACAAAAGCGGTATCAGCAGGTGATGGACGACGCAACGGCAGTTCGGGCCAAGATCGAAGCGGCAGCGGCGGCAGGGAGGACGATGTGAGCGAATCGAGCAAGCTTAAATTGAGCAGCGGCGCGCTAGAGCCTGAAGAACAGCCGTGCGCGTTATGCGGAGAGCCGTCCGAAACCATCTGCGATTCTTGTGGGGTGGTGATTTGTTACGGATGTTTGGCGTGCAGCGGAGTATGCGTTGAGTGTGACAGCGAGGATTTTAGCCATGACCCATGACCAACTACGAATCCAAGACCTAGAAGCCGAGTTGGCCGGCATCCGCGCATCACACGCGATCTACGACCAAAAGCGCGCGAACTGGCAAGCCGCTGCGGCGCACTGGCAGGCGGTGGCTGAGGAGTTGGCGGAAGCTCTAGAGCTGTATCTGGATGATCGCGGGTGCAGTTTTGAAGAATTTGAGGCAACGGCCGCCCGAGCACGCAAGGCCATCGAGTCGATGCAGCAAGCGGAAGCGGCTGTTGCGGAGGTGATGCGATGACACCCGTTGAGATGGTCCAGGAATGGATGACCGCGATCGGCGAGACCACCCACGACGCCAAACACCGCGAGGCGTTGCTATGGGGTGCGCTGCGAAGGTTGCAGGCGGCGATGAATGAGTGGCACCAGTTTGATAAAGATTCAAACCCCAACTGTGAGTGGTTCAGAGCATCAAGAATCAACATCGCACGCGCACTATGCGACGTGGCATACGTGGCTATTGGGACGGCGCTGCTGCAGAACCATGATTGGCTGGACGTGTATCGACTTACAGAGATGGAGTCGCCGAGCGGCTGGCTCACTTTGACAGAAAAGCCGAACCGGGTTTCAGTTGAGCGCAACCTGTATCGACTGTTTTATCACCCGCATGAAAGCCGCCCCATCCGCCGCGCTGCCGCCTACTACGGATTCGGCGACAAGCTCGAAGACTGCTTCGCTGAGGTCCACCGGGCTAACATGGCGAAGTTGGAGTGTTGCGCAGAATGCAGCGACGGATGGAACAGAGACAACCGTCTAATGTACGGGGTTGGATATTTGCGTTGCAAAAAATGCGACGGCACTGGACGCGCTGTGCGCCGAACCAACGCCGGCCGCATCCTGAAACCCGCAGGCTGGCAACCGCCTGACTTGGGTCCGATTCTGTTTGGAAAGATGGAGGATAAAACCAATGGCTAGAGCGAAGGCAAAGTCATTCACTGAATGGCTGGACTCGAAAGAGGGCGAAGCTATGGAAGAGCGCATCCGCAGCGGCAAGAGCGTTACGTTTGCAATGCGTGCGGTCTTTGACGCTGGGTACAAGGCTGGGCACAACAGTGCAATGGCGGCGGCGATTGCGCCGTTCGCACAGGCGGAAAGACAGGAGAATGACAATGGCTGAGACCAAGAAGAACGCAGCGCTGTTTCTTGTCCTAGCGGCAACGCTGGAGCCCGGCTTCAAATCGAGGGTGCTGCCGAATCCGATGGAGGACCACTGGCCGATGTGCGAGCAGTGCGATGAAGAGATGAACCCCTACACCGACCCCAATACAGGGAAGGACGGGTTCGGGTGCGACAAGTGCGGATGGAGCGAGGACAACCAAGATGGCTAGAGGGCTCAACAAAGTGATGCTGATCGGCAACCTAGGCAAGGACGCCGAGACGCGACAAGCAGGCAGCGCGACTGTCACCAACTTCAGTCTCGCCACCGCGCGATCGGTCAAGAACGGTCAGACCGGCGAATGGCGAGACGAAACCGACTGGCACGACGTGGTCCTGTGGCGCGGCGAAAACGTGGCGCAGTACCTCACCAAGGGCACGCAGGTCTATATTGAGGGTCGGTTGCAAACCCGCAGTTGGGAAGGTAACGACGGCCAGAAGAAGTACCGCACCGAAGTGGTTTGCGACGGTCCTAGCGGGTTGATTTTGCTGGGCGGGAACCGCGATGGACAGCACCAAAGCCAGTCGACGGCGAGGGCTCCCCAGTCGACGGCAAGCGATGATGACTTAGGGGTGGACAGTGGCGATATCCCGTTCTGATGGAAAGACTGACAGCCCACCCGAAGCCCCCAGCAGCGAATGGCGAGATTGGGGGCCTGAAGCGCGTTATGCGTTCTGTGAACGGTTGGGCATGGGTGCGGATCGACTGACCGCATTAGAGGAAGCACGAGCGCGCCATGCCTTCGACGAGAGCAAGGGCCGACTGTTCGGCTAGAGGAGTAGAATCAAACCATGAAACAGATTATCTTGATGGCCGTCTTCGCGGTTGCCGCGTCGGCGCAAGTGTACGGGCCGCAGCCACGCCCCATCATGCCACCGCCGCCCGTGGTGTATGGGGCGGGCTTTAGTGCAGGCGTCGCGCAATTCTGGGGTGCATACCATCAGGCCCAGGCGCAAGAATCGCTTACAGCGCCTCCTACGAAGGCAAAGTTGCGGCGACAGGCCACATTGCAGGCATATGCCGCCGCCTACCAAGCCGAGCAGAAAGCGCGGGTGGAAGAACTGGAGGCGCAGGTTGAAGCGCTGAAAACCCTACTGCAATCGCTTGAGGCGAAGCAGTAGCGTCACGGTTTAGTCGCCCTGGGAGCGTGCTTCAAGATACTGAAGCAACGCCCCCAGGCGCGACAGTGCGTAAGCGTTGACTTCCGCCGGCAGCGTGGGGTCCATGACGTACCAGCCGAGCACGTCGATGAGCTGGGAGAGCTTGTCCACCTGCATTCGCTTGGCGTTATCGAGAGGGGTTAGTTGGTCTTGGGGGGTCGGCATTTGTTTGCTAGTTCCCGAACAAGGGCGGCGAAGCAGCTCTCAATGCGCAGGTAGGCGTTTGAGCCAGTCCCCACATCGTACCGCATACCGTCTAGGTAGAGGACGCCGTGGCCGTCTTCGTCTACAATCAGCTTGCCTTGGAATGGTCTTGGTTCTGGCATCGTTTGTCTGCTCGGGCTTTCGCCTCTTTGACTATCTTACCCCAAACCTTTTCTTTTTCAGCACGTTCCCGCAATAACTTCATTTTGAGGTTGAAGCGTTCCTGGCTGATCTTGCTTTTCAGTTTAGCCTTGCGGCTGGCGACGCGCTTATTCGTTTCGTGGCGAATCAGCGCCTCGTAGCCGTCTTGAGGGTTAACGGTTAGCATCGCATCCCAGGTCAGATCTTCGGGCGACGGTTCCACGAATTTGACCGCTTTTGAGCGCTCCAAGTCGTCCAGCCGGATCTGGCGCAGGCGGTTGCAGTCTTTGCAGCGGCATTTTAGCCCCGCCTTGACGCTGTGATTCTTCCACGGTTTAGCCCCCCCGCCGCGCTTCTCCTCGGGGATGCGAGCGTTGCAGTAGGCCGACCATAGGCGCTTGATTTCGAGGTCGGTTAGGTCGTGGTTGCAGTGCGGGCAGTTCATTGTGATTCCTCTGGGTGCTCTCGTTTGTACTTCTGCTCTATGTGCCACGCTGATTCCGCCTCTTGGCTCCAATCGACAATGCCCTGCTCATGCCGCCCACAAAATTCGCCAGCGTAGATTTTAGGCCAGTAGCCCTCGTCTACCCCTTTTGATTCCTTGAAAGTTAGCGGCCCAGGGCCTGTGAGGGGCGGGTTTAGGTGGCATTCACCAACGCGGTCGCTATAGCCCTCTTCGGAGTCAATGTCCAGCCAGAAGTGCTTGCATGTCGCGCAGCGGGGCCACGTCTCGCGGTAGACGCGCAGTGCGTTACTGATTTCGTTCATCGTTTTGATTCCTTCGGCTTGCGGCTCTTACCGCCACGGTTTAGCTTTGAGCCCGCCGCAGCTTTGGGGGCTGACGGCGGGCAGTTCTGACACCCCTTAGCGGGGTCGTAGGGGTGTTTGCACTTGCGGCAGACTTCGTAAATCATGGCCAAATTGTGGTTTAGCGGGCTTCCGCTTGCGGGTATTTGGCCGCCAAGAACCTGCGGGCATCGCCCGCGATGATGAACGATGCTGTGTGCTTGTATTGCGGACCGCTTAGGCTGGATTCTTCCCATACCTCAACGTCTCCAACCTTAGAGAATCCGAAATCAACGCCCCGCTTGGCGTAGAATGCTACTTTCCTTCCAGCTTGCCAGTATTCCATGTCATTCCTCCTAGTTCGGCATTGGTCGCCGGGGATACGCCACGGTTTAGCCTTTGGCGTTCCATCCGATGTCGATCTGCGTACCATCAGTGAGCACCAAGTAGGTCGAGCGGTCGGAATAGCACCGCCCTGGGAGTTGCCGGCAAGCGCGCTGGTCTCGCGCTGTGCAGCTCATGGCTGTACGTGGCGAGCGGTGTTTGTGTCCGCAGTCGCCGCGCACGCTGCCAATACTGGCGTAGTGTGAGACTTCGTCGCCCTGGATAGATCGTTCGTATACGTCGTTCATTGTCATTCCTCCTAGTTCGGCATTGGTCGCCGGGGATACGCCACGGTTTAGCCGCCGTGGCGCATAGTCCGGGGATCAGTGGGCCGGGGTGGTGCCGTCGGTATAGAGGGTCACGCGGTGCGCCCCATTGCCGCAAGTTGGGAGTCTCGAATGTCAACCCATAACGCGCGGTCATCGTCAGACTTGGCGCGTGCGATGCGGTCTTCAATTCGGGCTAGCGTGTCGCGGCTTCGCGCGGCTTGTCCTGCGCGGATTCTCTCGAACGTCTCGCGTCGTTTTTCTGGTGATGCGGTAAAGTGTGTGTTGGTCATGGTCTTATCTCCTTCGTTTCGGCCACGGTTTAGTCCGTAGCGGTATCGGCTGCGCTCAGTCGGAATCAGCCCCGCCGCGAGAAGGCGGCAGCCCTGGGACCGAGTGCGCTTGACGGACGCACCGTGAGAGCTTGCGAGGCTCACCGCAACGGACGCGCGGAGTACGCGCCCGGAAGTCTAGGTAAAGTCCTCCACAGCGTACACACGCCCGAACGTCTCAGCGTCGAAGTATGCCGAGCTGGTCAGCCCGTGCTTCACTGGCCGCTTACGGTACAGCTCGAAACCGGGAATCGGCGTGGCGTTTTGTCGCGAGCGTCGGCATGTGGCTCGGCGCACTCCGTAGTTGCTCATCGAGTCGCCAAAGAATCGCATGGAATCGCGGTGAAAGTACTTCGACTCCGGGTTGTGGCTTTCGTGCTTGGCTTTCAGTTCTGATGCGGTCATGGTCTTGTCCTCTCCTAGTTGCTCACGGTTTAGTCAATACGCCGATCGGCGCGATAGCAGTACAACGCGGCGGCTGCGAATGCGGTCCAGACCGCCGCGTTTGGGTGGATCGTCGCCAGCCCGGATAGGGCCAGGGCTGCGAACGGGAAAGTGTAGAGGATGGCCATAGCTACCACTCGATCGCTTGCGCGTCGTTATACGCTTCCCAGCCGATTGCCTGCCGACAACGCAAGGCGGACTCTTGACAGGCGCGATAGGTCTGTTCGGCCTTGCGGCTGTCAGTGTCATATCCCAGTTCGTCCGCCCAATCCTCAAAGGCCGTGCTGTTCTCGATGCTCGCCCAATCCATGCCGAGTGATTCGAGAACATCGGCCAGCGTGGGCCGCGTGGGCTCCGTCACTGCTTCCCATGCCTGAGCCTGTATAATCGAGCAATGGTACGGCTTGTGAGCTGGAGCGCCTGCCTTGTACGGCAGCACGTTAGGGTATCCAAGCGTACTGCGATCGTTGTACCCTAGGGACTTTTTGTACTGGCGCAGGCCCGGCCCCATGCTGTAGTACAGATTGTGCGATCCGTGCGCACCTTGCAGCACCACTTCCCAGTGGGCCGTCCCTTCCATCCAATCGCCTACGCCATCGGGGCGAGTGTCAACTTGCGCAGCGTTAATCGAAACGCTAGGGTGTTTGGCTGTGAACTCTTCAAACGTCATTTCAATCTCCTGATCGGGGCTGCCGATCTTATGCCCTGCCTCATCAGCGCCAGGTGGGCATTCTGGCGGACGCGCCGTTGTGGCGCGTTTCGGCTAGGGGATCAGTGACGGTTTAGCTAGTACGTTCGCCGCTGGTGTCGCATCTTCCCTGCCTCGGCGCGTTCGCGAGTTGCATCGGCTAAGATCCGGCGCACGTCGGCGCAAATCTCAGCGTGCGACGGCTCACGGTTTAGCTTCGTCTTGAGTGCTTCGTAGATGGTGGGTTTACGTGTCATGTCAGTCTCCTGTTTCGGTCACGGTTTAGTCAATACGCCTATCGGCGCGGTAGCAGTACAACGCGGCTCGCCGCGCCGTGTCATACGGAAAAAGGTATTGCGGTGCATCAGGAGCGAAGTCTGCACCCCATCGAGCCCGCCGGTCACGCCGCCATTCGATATAGCGCACGAATTCGCGAAGGAAATAGCAGCGTAGTTGCTCGATTTCCCGAGGCGATGGGTCGCCGCGCAGCGTCCCATCGTCGAAAACATGAATTCTGTGGCCGCCAACACAGTAGTCCGATTCGCCTTGAAACCGAGAGATAAACTGCACGTCATTAGGGCTGCACGCGCAGGCATCGTATCCACATCGTCTATTACGTTCCATCTTCAGAACTCCTGCTAGGGGCTGCCCAGCTTGTTAGCGTGAACCGCTAGGGATAGGCCGCCAGGGGCGCGGCCCATAGTCTAGGGATTCAGGCGACGTGCAGAAACGCATCCTCCCAGGTCTCGAACAATGGGGACTTGCACAAGATGCGCATCTTTCCGGCCTCCGAGTAGGGGAAGAGCCGTGAGTAGGCCGCGACATCGCGCGAATTGTAGGGGAACTTCGCATCATCCAGAACCAGGCCGCTTGTGCGTTCGCTACCATTCTCAAACCAAACTTTGTAGAACTTGCTCACTGTGAACTCCTGCTAGGGGCTGCCCAGCTTACGGTGGCTACCGCTACGCCCCGTAGGGCGTTTCGACCTTGCCGGGGTCTCGTCAGGCGGCATACTGCCTTGCAAGGCGCTCAGCGTCCGCAACACATAGGCAGTGCGGGTTCCGCACGCCCTTGATGGGATCGGCCATCCACTCAGCTCCACGCTTGGTGCGGAATGGGCCGATGCAGTAGGTGTATCCCGATTCCGGTGTAGGCGTCTCAGAGCTTCGGAAAATTTCGCGTTTCGTCCCGATGCAGCCCACGTAGTAACGTTTCGTAGTCATGATGTTGTACTCCTTGTCTCGGGCTAAACCCAAACCTCAGTAATGGCAACGATGTTGCCAGTACGCGCATAAACCTTATCTGCTAGGGCTAGCGCGTCATTCAGCGAATCAAAGTAACGCGGGCGATCGGCCCAGACTTTGTAGCGCTTGGTTCTTGCTTGGTTTGTCATGCCCATAGACTAAGACAGTCCATAGAGCGTGTCAACACTTATTTGTCACTTCCCGTAGCCTGTAATGGCCTCAAAAGCGAAGCAAAGGCGAAGGCTACAGCGTGAAAGTGCTTGATTCTGCTAGCGTTTCGTGGTAGCCACTAAGGCATGGAAAAAAGTTTGGATCTTGACGCAATGCTGGCCAATCAAACCCGATTCGATGCCATGAGGGATCTACCAGTGGAGTTCAAATGGGTCGGAGTCGGGCAATCACCCCAACCCACTAGCAAGCCGCCGGCCGTCGAGTTCAACGGTAAACGCGTGGAGCTGGAATGGCCAGAGAACGGCTGGGGCGTCTCACGCTGCTTCTTTGTATGCCCAGCATGCGGCAAGCGCTCTCGATTCGTCTACGTGCTCGACAACGGCAGTATGGGGTGTCATGAGCATGTGACGGCTAGGAGGAAGGCTAAAGAAACGGCATTATTAGGACTCAGGCGAGCGTCTGTGCTGGGCCGGAATCGCCGCTATAAGGCTAGAGGCAAGCAGCTAGAGCTAGCATCCAAGGCTAAGCTCGCAAGTCTCACCAGGTAGCGCACATTGGTTTACAGTCACGTTGTTTGACGTGCTAACCCCTTTGGTTGCTATTACTTGGACGCGACACGTCGTATTGTGTCCGTGCTGTGTCCAGTTGTAGCTCGCCTTGCGCTTGGTTAAGCGGTCAGATCGCAGCCGACAGCCGATCCCGGAACCCGATTCAGAATCAGAAAACGCGCGGGCAAAAAAGCGCGCGGTCGTCACACACGCATAGTCTCCCCACCAACGCGCCAACAAAAATCAAAATCCAGTTTCCCC
>Ga0070750_10000719_pt1 | contig 18272 bp, 25 predicted proteins | sample VirMetDEL_Nov_24_FD_77013 | JGI IMG/M metagenome (GOLD analysis project Ga0070750, IMG submission 77013) | Aqueous microbial communities from the Delaware River and Bay under freshwater to marine salinity gradient to study organic matter... | ecosystem: Environmental > Aquatic > Marine >...
ACAATCGTGGAAATGGAAGACGAAGTGGGGCGGCCTGTATGACCATCACATTTGCACCACATTCGTTAAAAAGTCACACGGTCGACAAGGAAGGTCGGCGGGCGTATACCGTGCGTTATCTGGTATCGGCTTCTGCATCGGAAGGGCCAGTCAGCGTGCGTCAGGCGTTCGACACTGCCGTTCCGTTGGGCACTGCGTTTACCTATGGCAGCGACACCGACACCTATGCGATTCGCACCCGTTCTTTTAGCGTGACACCATCGCGACAAGGCGGTTCCGGCACTGATAAGCGTTGGTTTGTCGATGCGATGTTTGACACGATGGGCGACGACAAGTGCCAGGATGACACATTTGAGGGCGAACCGTGGACATGGCCTTGGTCACGACGTAGCGGATCGACCCGCAAAACGTTGTTGATTGATGATGACAAGGACGGCAAGGAACTGAAGAACACCGCCGAAATCCCGTATTGGCCGGCACCCGAAGTGGAACAGATTGACGACGTGATTATTTTGTCGGGCAATTTGTTATCTGTTGACTTTTTCCAATGGGCAGAATTCAAGGCACGCGGTGGGGCGGTCAATCAATTCGACATCGGGCCATTTCCAGAACGGACGTTGCGCATTGTAGACATGGAATGGACAGAGGCGTTTTATGGGACATGCACCAGCTATTATCAATGTGTTGTGTCGATTGCGGTCAACAGCGACACGTGGGACTTGGAGGTGGTGCAGGTCGGGTTTAAGAACTTTTTTGGCATCGACAACGGCAGCAGCGAACCGTCATTCCTTGACCAGAATGGCAGCTTCATTAAGCAAGCCGATTTGCAGAGCGGTGCCGAATCGCCATTTGTAAAAACCCACCGCATCCATAACGAAAAGGACTTTAGCCAAATCGGTTTCCCGATGACGCTACTAACAACATAAGGCAAATATCATGGCAACCATTGACGGATCATTACTGACTGACGGCACCGTTGCGGCGGCCAAATTCAAGGGATCGGCGGAAATCTTACGCAGCCAACTGAAACAAGTTGCCAACGTCAAAAAGGGCATTCCGGCCCAAGATTGGCGTGTGTGGGATAGTGGCGCGGTGTTGCCAACGGCAGCGGCAGCCGATGACTTGGGAATAGACGACGGTACACTTGCCACAACATACACGCACATTCAGGCGGGTGACTTAAAGGCGGCAGGTGCCACCACACGCTATGCACTGACGCACGTGGCGTTGCCGGATTATTACGACGATGCCCAGACGGTGCAGTTACGATTGCACGCGGGAATGCAAACCACCGTAGCCGATACAACTTGCACTATCGATGCCCAAGTTTACGAGCTGGGTGACAACGGTGCGGCATCTGCCGACATTTGTGCGACGGCAGCCCAGGATATGAACAGTGTAACGGCAGCCGATCTTGATTTCACGATTACCGAAACCGGATTGGTGGCGGGCGACGTACTCGAAATACGCATTGCCATCGCCTGTAACGACGGTGCCACGGGCACGGCAGTCATTCCGACGCTGTGGAAGTCGTGGCTTTTATTTGATGCACGAGGCTAAACGTGGCAAATCGCGTCAAGATCCAACGCAAGTACCACCCACCCCAGGCGGACCAGACCCGCGCGGCACGCACGCAGCGTGGGATACGCCGTCAATTTCTGGCGAAAGTTGTGACGCAAATTACAGCGGCCACATTCAACACCTCGACAGACACATTGACATTAGGCAGCGGCACGGTAACGCCACTGGCGAAAGACGCGGACGCCTCGACACTATCATCCGTTGACGAATCGCAAACGGATAAGACGGTGTACAACGTGACGAACTCACCAAGTGCAAGTCCATCGACGAAGTACGTGGTCGTGTGGGTAATTCAAAGCGACATCGACGGTGAATTGTACTATTTCGAGCCGTGCGAAAGTTTTGATTTATGAGTTGGAAATTTAGTTTCGGGGGTGGGTGCTGTTGTGGTTGCCGCGATGGCGACTTGGAAAGCCAAACGGAGGACTTTGCAACCGATCCTGGCTGGCAATCTCAGGCGTCGTTTTCCAACGATTGGCGGGTTACGGGTGGCCAACTCGAACTGTATGGCGTGGATAACTTCGTGGGTGCGCCAGGGTACGAATATTATTATCAAAGTTTCACGAACGTCAGTGACTTTGCGACATTGACGGCAGAAATTGATTTTAGCTTGGGCACGCTAACGAAAGGCTATTTTGGATTAGCGATAGCAATTGGCGAATCTCCATCATATTCAGTACCGGCAGGCGACGGACAGATTTCGATTTTGTATCCTTATCCCCAAATCGGAGTAGAGCCAAACTTTCTGGTGCAAAAAAAAGACACCTTAGGATTCATTGATACAGGAACATCAAAATACGAACCTGTACGGTTTAAATTAGATGTACAACGTACTGGCAATTTCTACGATGTGTCTTATGAAGTGGATGATTCAGTGGTGGAATCAGACAACTTTGAGGGATGGTACACCACCGACAGTTGTTTATTTATCGGTGCCTTTGCGTATCAGTTTCGGCCACCATTTAGCTCCGGCGGGGTTGGCGGGTACTGGGACAATTATGAATTGACGGTGACATAATGCCGACAAAAAACGAATGTAGCGAACGGGTCAGTTTTAGCCCAGGCACGTGGGTCAGTCTGATGGGCATGGTCGGCACGGGCGTGGCAACCAATCTAATGCTGATTTATGGTCTATCGGGCAACCTACAAGACCGCATCGACACACTCGACGTACGTTGGCAGGAACGGATGACAACGATCAGCCGCGACTTCAAGTCTGACATGCGACATTTGGAACAGCGTATCCCACCGGATTGGTTTAGAAAGATGGTCGAAACCAACGCCGACGATATCGAACGGCTTAAAGACGAATTCACGCGGGATTTCGTGCGTAAAGACGAATTGCGTGATATTTTGCAACGCGACACAGATTGACGTTGACAATACCACCGAAGTGTATACTATGGTGGACATGGGACGCAAAGCACAACCGACTGAGCGACGTTGCATTTCGCAGCCACCTGACTGGTGGATTGCATTCCAGAAACACGCAGAAGCCCACGGCATGAACTTGTCGGAATTTTGCGGCGATGCCATGTTGGAGCACCTCCACCCCAAGGTGCGGGCTAAGTTGTCCAAGCGGGTCATGCGTGGGGGACATCAACCAAAAGGAACCACCGATGTTAAACAGCAACCACGACGACGGTAGCGGACGTTTGCCACGTTACCCTAGTGACGAAACGGCACCCGAGGCGACGACACGCGAAGACGGTCGCCACAGTTACGACATGTACCACACATACGACACGGCACTGATGAACGTGCGATTGATTCGGCGGGAGCTGTTGCGGTTGTCTGCCGAGGGCGTGGTGTTGTGTAAGGTGTTGGGCCAAGATCACGGTCCGCAATTGCACCTCGACGCTATTGCCCAGTTGGATGTCATGGAAGATCAGTTACAAATCGACGCGGCCATTCGGCCCAATATCGTCATTGACTGATTGCACGCCGTGGGGGCGGTCAATTTCAACAGCCACGCGCTACCGTTACGGACGTTGCCCCCACCGTCTTGCCCCCGGTAGCGTGTGGTGTTTTTTATGGGATGGTTTGCAATGCGTGTTCGCGATTTCAAGCGGTATCTTGTTGACTTGCATAAACGAGCCACACTTGCCGCCGCCGACAATAAGATGTGTGCGGATAAGTGGCGTGCAGAGGGCCGGCAACGTGCATACAAAAACATTATTGAGTGGCTCGAACTATTTGACCCGAACGCAGAATTGGAGCGGATGGAATGAATTTAGAACGAAAACTACAGGCACCATTTGAGGTGGACGACCTCGAACACCGCGTAGCCCAAAGTGGCGTCGGTGGCAATGGCCCGTGGATTAAGTATTTTACGTACGTGTCAAATCGGGCGATCCAGTCGCGATTGGACGAGGTGGTCGGTGCGGCTCGTTGGCGGGTCGACTTTGCCGACTGGCGTGGGACATCGCAATTGTGCCACTTGTCGATATTCATCGACGAAATGGGCGAGTGGGTGACGAAAACGGACGGTGCCGAAGACACCGACTTTGAGCCGATCAAGGGCGGCTTGTCCCAGGCGATGAAGCGGGCGGCGGTCCAATGGGGCATCGGTCGGTATCTGTATCGGATGCCTGAGGCGTTTGCGGAGGTTGAAACCACCAAACAGGTGGGCGACGGTTGGCACTTCGCCAAGGTCAACAACAGCCCCGTGTGGTGGCGGCCACAACCATTGCCGGCCTGGGCGTTGCCGAAACGGCCATTGGAAGAGGCACGGGAGATGCGCGACATCACACCGTCATTGATTCCTGTTTCGGACTTCGAATCGGGTGAAGTCAACTATTACACTTTGCTTAAGACGCCACCAACGATTCAAGGCAAGGTGGAGGTGATTGACAAACTGATTACGGTGTGGGTGGATTCGGTGCACACACCAGATCACCTTGACGCCATTGCCAATGCGGTTACCACTCTAAAGGCGGCCAAACACATCACGCCCCAAAAGGCCACGGCATTGTTGGAAAGAATATCGAAAGCCGCCGACGCATTGTCTGACGCGAAGGTGAAACAACTGGCACTGACGGAGGAGAAATAACTATGGAACGGATTACGAAGGCCGCCAAGGTCGACTTGCCTGCCCCACCACGCGAACGGGACACAGCAGAATATCTAATTCACCAGATGCAAACCAAACATTTCGCGGGGCGTAATGGACTGCCACAACAGTTGGATCGTTTGGCCGATTCGATTGGCGGCAAGGGTGACACCTACGCGACGGCCAACGATGCCTTGAACGTGTTTCTGCGTTGCGTTGGGTCGATGCGGAAAGGCAACCAATGATTGAAGTACTGAATCTTGGTGCCGGTGTTCAGTCGTCGGCTGTGCTGTTAATGTCAATTGAAGGTGTGCTACCCAAGTTAGATCACGCCGTGTTTGCTGATACCGGTTGGGAACCGGACGCCGTTTATAAGCAATTTGACTGGCTACGGGCAAAAGCCGAGGGCGCCGGAATTAGCGTACATTTAGTGGAAAACGGAAACATAAGAGCAAACACATTAGAAAGGCAAGTGCCAGGAGATAAGACTAAAGGGCATTGGTCGAGTATTCCATTTTTTGTGAAAAACCCAGATGGCAGCCACGGCCAAGTTCGCAGGAAATGCACGTATAACCACAAAATACAAGCCGTTGAGCGTTGCATACGTCGTAAAATTTTGAAACTGAAGCCACGCCAGCGAGCACCAAAGGAAACAGCAATTCGCCAATGGTTTGGCATTAGCTTTGATGAAAGAAGACGCCAAAAAGAATCACCGCATCAATGGGCAATCTTTTATTACCCATTGATTGAAATGAAATGGGACAGGATCACCTTCCACAATTGGATGGAGGATAAGGGTTATCCAGATGCCCCACGAAGTGCGTGCATTGGTTGCCCGTATCGCAGCAATAAAGAATGGCGTGAGATGAAAGAACAGCGGCCAGACGAGTGGGCCGATGCTGTTGAATTTGATAAAGCAACGCGAAATATCAAAGGCATGAATGGCGAGGCATTTTTACACGAAAGTCGCGTTCCGTTAGATGAAGTCAATTTGTGGACAGACGAAAGCCCCGGCCAAATGCGACTTTGGGATGATGAATGCAGCGGAATGTGTGGAATGTAATATGGAACTGTGGCCCCACCAACAACGCGGTCTGGATTTGCTAACGCAAGTGCGTAGCGTGGGCCATCGTAGCATTTGCCTGACTGCCCCCACCGGGGCGGGCAAAACGCGAATGATGATGGAACTATTGAAGTCAGGGCAACGGGTTCATGTGTTTACCGACCGTCGGTTATTACACGAGCAGTTGTGCCGAAACCTGACTGGTGCGGGCATTGCCCACGGCATCATTGCCAGTGGCCACGAGCCGTCGGTTGCCGACGTGCAAGTGTGCATGGCCCAGTCGGTGGTCAGTTGGTGCGTCGAAGGTAATCGGTCGCAACCGTCCGCCGATGTCATCATTTTTGACGAGGCCCACAAGATGGTTGCCGATGGATTCCAGGCCATCCGCCAGCTATACAGTCGCGATGTGGTGGACATTGGTTTTACAGCCACACCGTTGGGCCTGGGTGGCACGTATGATGTGATGGTGGACGTGGCAAGCGTCAGCGAATTGCGTGCGGCTGGCGTGTTGGTGGGGGCGTACCATTACGCACCCGACGAACCCGACCTGAAGTGGATTGGTGCCGTGGACATCGGCGGCGGTGAATGTGGCATCAAAAAGACGAAACGGCAAGTGTTTGTGCAACGGGTGTTTGGCCGTGTGATTGACCACTACAAACGTTTGGCCGGCGGTCGTCCTACGGTGTTGTTTGCACCTGGGCAGGCCGAATCGGTGTGGTTTGCCCAGAAGTTAACGGCTAACGACATTCCGGCGGCCCACATTGGAGCCGATGGCATTTGGGTAGACGGCGAACAATACGAACGAACCGAAGACAACGCCAACTGGATCCGCGACAGGTTGGAAAACGGCCATTTGAAAGTTGTTTGCAATCGGTTTGTGTTGCGAGAGGGTATCGACTGGCCATTTGTGTCCCATCTGATTCTAGCAACGACCTTTGGCAGCCTAACAAGCTACTTGCAGGCGGGCGGTCGCGGGTTGCGTGCGTATCCCAACAAAGACATGTTGACGGTCCAAGACCACGGCGGCAACTGGTGGCGGCATGGGTCGTTGAATGCCGACCGGGAATGGAACCTCGAGTATACCGACAGGATCGTAAGCCAAGTGCGGGAACGTCGATTACGTGAGGAGGTGGAACGGGAACCCATCGTGTGTCCCAAGTGCAACGGCTGCCGATTGGCTGGGCCGTCGTGCCCCCATTGCGGTTACCAACACGAAAAGTCGACCCGTTACGTCATGCAGGCCAACGGCACGTTGAAGCCACAAGAGGGCAAGATATACAAGCCACGAGTTACATCCACCCACACGGCGACCATCGAAGATAAATGGGTGCAATTTATTCGCGGTGTACGACGATCACAAAAGGAATCGTGTAAGGTGTTGACGTTTGCCCAGGCCGAAGCGTGGATGTGTCGTCAGAACCGTGGCAAGTGGCCACCACGCACGTTGCCGATGATGCCCATCCACGAAACAGATTGGTTTAGACCTATTCAGCAAGTTCAGGAGTTAACGCAATGAGTGCAAGATGGGACGCAACACCTGACCCAAGGCCACGAACGACATTTCGTGTTGAATACGAAGATCCCTGGTGGGTGTTGATGTGGGTAGATGAATGGGGGCAGCCATTTGATGCCCAGTACTTCGCGACGAAGGAAGATGTCGAACAGTACTTGGAGGTGCAAGATGGTGAATAAACCGAAGACGCCGATTGTGGTGGAAGTGTATGACGACGGCTACATCAAAGTCCACGCCAACGATCAACGGCCTGATGTGTCGGTGGTGGTTGTGAATCGACCGTATAGCGAACACGACGATACAGATGCGGATGTGGCGGAGGCAATTGACCGTGTAGTTGCGGCCCGTTTGCCGTATCCACATCGGCAAGCGTACACTGCTGGGTGGGTGATCAAGACCCACCTGAAGGAACGATGGGACGCGGAACGATTGGCACGGGTGCGGGCAAACACCCGCGAAATCCAACTGATTGACATGGCAACACAATGACGGACGAACAATCATGGACGATCACGATTCCACTACCGATGCCAACGTGGAACCGGCTTTTGGCGATGCACCCCAAGGCCAGAATCAAGCTCCGCGAATATCTACACCATGCCGTGTGCATTTCCATCATGTACGGGGAAGATTGGCCGACATCGATGGAATTTCGGGGAAAGCCGTATTGGACGGCGTTGTTTGTGCAGGAATACTTGCAGATGATTCGACCCAACAAGTCACGGAAGTTACACATTCGCAAACTAAGGGCAAGCCTGAAGTCACCCGCATAACGTTGACTTGGGAAGTGTGACGGTGCTATCTTAAGGTTCTTCCGTACCTTGCACCTAGGAACACAAACGCAATGCGTCACGCATGGCAACCGGGCATCATGCAGTTAGACTTGCTGAATGAGGTGGATGGTTCCAAACGTCCACTATATCGGTTGCGTGACGACTACACCTTCGACATCGGCCCAGGTTCAACGGTGACGGTGCCGGCGGGATACATCACCAACCTTGGCAGCGTGCCGCGTTTTATGTGGTGGTTTGTTTCACCCGGCGAAATGCGTCAACCATCGGTGATTCACGACTACCTGACAAACGAGGACTTCGGTGCCCACACGAAGTCGGGTTATTCACGTTTCATGGCAGATGCTATCATGTATGAGGCGTTGATTCGTTTCGGCTGGCCCAAGTGGAAAGCCACGGCGGTGTTTTGGGCGGTGCGGATTTGGGCACGTTTTCGGCATGGGATGAAAATACATGGCACATAGCGTGATTTGGGTTTTGTTATTAGCGTCGTCGGTTGCGGCTCAGTCACGCAATCCGATGGACTATCCCACGGTGTGTCGGGTCAAGGTGCCGTCGGGCGGTGGGTCACAGTCGTTAGGCAGTGGGACATGCGTTTATTCGCAGGCGTTACCACCGTCTAGTTACGTTTTGACGGCGGCCCATGTGGTGCGTGGCGGAACAGGCGCACCATCGGTGGTATTTCCCGATGGGCGATCCCATCAATGTCGGGTGGCGTACAACAACCCACGGCAAGACGTGGCCATTCTGCATTTCAACGAGGCACGCCCAGCATATACGCAAATCAGCCAAACATTGCCGGGCAAAGGTGAATCAGTCACGTTCGTGGGTTTTGGTGGCCAACGCCCGTACTTTCTGGCGTATCACGGGCCAGTGGTGGGGGCTGTTGGATCGGGGGGTGGGGAACGTGACACACTTGAGGCATATGTGCCACAAATCAGTCAGGGCGATAGTGGTGGTGCCGTGTTGTACAAAGGCTTGGTGGTCGGCACGATAAGTGCCAAAGACAATCGCGGAAACGGTCTGGCGTCGGTGGTGGCGTATCGTCAGCCAACACAATACACGGTGCCGGTGTACGGTCCACCTCCGGTCGTCGGCTACCGACCTGGGCCACCCGTGCCGGTATACGGGCCACGCCCACAGGTGGGGGCATGGCATCCGACATTGACACCCAAGTGGTCGTTGTTGCCGTGTATCGAGCGGTATAAACGCGGCTGGGTCTATATCCCGTACGCATCACCTCCACGCCCATATCCACCACAGCAACCCCAATGGACACAACCACGATGATGCGTACCTTGTTTGTGTGGCTATTACTTGGTAGCAGTTGCCTTGCCCAAACGGTATATGACGAGGTGGCGGCGTCGGTGCGAGGTGCGTATCCGAAGGACTTTTGGAAAAACGCGGCGGTGACACGGGCGGCGGGCGAATGGCACAACCGCATTTTGCGTGGGCAGGCGGTCGACAGTCGCGCGGAGGTGGCGTTCTACAAGACGACGTTGGCCCAAGGTGGCATTGATTTGTGTGGGATCGCAACGCCACGGTTGCGTGTGGCCTTGCGTCAGGCGGGCTATGGCTGAACTACCCCAGGCGGCGGTGGGCAGTATGCACCACCCACGAATCCAACGACGCCAGGTGGCGGCAACATTGGACTGACACCCGTTCCCGTACCGGTGCCACAGCCGCAACCCGTTCCACAACCACAACCACAACCCTATCCACAACCGCAACCACCGTGTTGCAATTGCAAGTGTGATTTGACCAAGGCGGATGTCGAGGCGATTGTGTTGGCAGCGTTGAAAAACGTTAAACTACAAATCACGGCAAAGCAGATGGACGCGATTACCAACCACGTCATCGGCCAACTTCCACCCGTGGTAATGGAAATACAGGACGGCGACGAAACATTTCGGCAGGAAAAGCCATTGGGCGAACCTATCAAGATTCGCGTTGAAGGCATAATTAAGGCAACCCAGTAATGGCCGACGAAACCACTACTGATGAAGTGACGATTTCAGCCGACGCACCGAGTGACGGCGATTCCACCAACAGCGACGGAGATAACAAAATGGACAACGGCGACCAAGTTTTTAAGAGTCTGTGGAAGGAACATCTGTATTCCGAAAGCCAGAAGAACGCCGAAGACACACGATTTTTCAACAACGCACTGAAGTCAAGCCACATCGAGGGCAAGATGTCGGCTCGTGAAATGCAGTTCACGCGGGCATTCGGGCCGCCTGTTTCGGCTAATCGGACAACCCAGTAATGGTCGACCCACGACTTGAGGCGCTCCGTTCGCAGTGGATGCAAGGCAGCACCCAGCGGGCGGAGCGTTTTCGGCGTTTGCGGATGGCACTACAGGACGGGACGCTAGATGACTACCTTGCCGGAATCAATCGGGATTACCGAAGCGGAATGGCAGAACGTGCCCGACGAACTCAAGACGGAGATAGTGCGGAAATACGCGAAGATTAAAGGCGTCGAACAACTGAACACGTTCAACCAGATGATGGCGGACGCCAACTATCTGCGGGAACGTGACCGAGCGGTCGCGAGCGATCTATTGGAGACTGACTTGGACGGCAAGGAAGACATGATAACGGTGGTTGCGGATAACGTGACGATGGGTGACAACGCCGTGAGGTCGTTGGGTAATCAACCACCGTTGCCACAGCCACCACCACCACAGCAATCGATGTTGCCGTGGGTATTATTAGCGGCGGCGTTGGCCGGGGCAGTGCCAGCAACCGCCATTGCAACGTACATGATGACACAGGGCAAAAACGTCGAAGTGGAAGTGCCGAAGGACACCGACACAAGTGCGACGATTCGTTTTGTAGACGACTAACCATTGGGGGCAATAGCTATGGCAGCTATGCGATTGATTGGGGCAGTGTTGTTAGTTTTGGTTTTGGCATCATCGGCCCACGCGGCAAAGTGCGTGGACTTGATCGCGGGCCAACACACCGACAGCGGCGACGTATGTGTTGAGATTATCGACGGCAAGTTGGAAGTCGAATTGACGACGCAAGACGGTTGGCAGGTGAAGGAATGGCATATTTACGTCGGCCAGAAAGATGCCGAATTGCCGTGGAAAAACAGCCCAGCACCTGGGAAGTTTGACTGGACCGGAACAGCCGAGGAACTCACATTGACTTTGACGCCCGAACAGTTGGGCTTATCGGCCTGGGAAGACGGCGAGCAGTTGTTAGTCGCGGCCCATGCGGTCGTGTGTAAGGGCGACCAAGAGGAAACGGCGTGGGGCGAAGGCCATAGCATCGGCAAAAACTGGTCAATGGGCTTTTGTGTGGGCGTTTGTGCCGAAGAGTATTTTGACATACCAGCGTTCAACGATGCCGTGTTGTCCACCGACGCATCGGTTTTGGTGCAATACAACGGCGGCTCCACGGTCGCACCGTACTTCACGGGCTACGTGGACATTGACGGCGACGGCGTGGATGATGTGGTTGGCAACACATGGTGTGTTGACTTGGCGAACACCATCGCCAGCAATCGCGAATATTGTGCGATCACGGCCAGCAGCTACGATATTGCCGTGGATAACCTGCCAGGCATCAACCAACCCGAGAACTTTGACTTGGCCAATTACGTGTTGAACACGTTCCCGATTGGCACCGTTATGGGTGACGGCAACATCTTGACGGCGGGTAGCGTCCAGCGTGCCATGTGGACTTTGATTTATGGTTCGGCACGCAATGCGGGCGAAGGCCCTTGGTCACAGGCCCACTTAGATGAAATGTTAGGTGCGGCGTTTGCCGATGGCGAAGGGTATGTGCCAGACTGCGGCGGCGTGGTTGCGGTGGTGGTTTATCCCGTTGCGTGTGGTACAGACGACCAAGCCGGCCAGGCGTTGATTGCCCAGGCGTTGGTTTCAGAGTTTCCGGTAGCGTGTGGGACACGTTACAAGATTTGCGAATAGGAGCAAAGGCATAATGAACAGGGAACAATTGATCGCACTGAAAGCGGAGATTAACGGCGATCCGTTGACCCGTGGATACAGCGGAATGACTGACGAGCAAGTTGTGGCGGACATTAACACCGTCTATCGCACACGAAATAAATCGTCCCTAAGTGGCGATGAGATGTTTCAGGCAACGGACGGTTCAGAGTTTACGGCACTGACGGAACACAAGGAACAATCTTGGCTTGCGTTCTGTGGCCGGGATTCCATCGACCCATTTGGGGCAGCTAATGTTGCGTTTGCCACCTACATCTTTGGCGGAGGCAGCACCACGCTATCAAACCTCAACACATTACGCACTGAAGACGTGAGCCGTGCGGACGAGCTTGGCATTGGCCTTGTTCGCGTTGGCAACGTCACTGAAGCCCGGGCATTCGGAGGATAGTAGATCATGGCATTACCAGACAGTGCAAAGCAAGTTACAGGCACATCGTACATCTTTGCATTTGATACCGATTGGCCAGCCAGTCCGACGCAGGGTTGGTCGGCAACGGTTGACGCAGAGATTGACATGGGCGGCCTGACCGACACGAACGCACGGCAGTCGGCTAAGTGCGATTTGACGGCGAATCGTGACCTAGAATACTTAGTGGAAATGTCCATCGAAACCGATACCGATGCCACTTCGGGGGCAACGGTGGATGTTTATGCGGGATACTCTGATTCGGCAACGGCAGGCACCGGCAATCCGGCAATGCTAAGTGGCACCGATGCCGCGTATAGCGGTGGTTCGGCTGGTACGTTGGCCGGGGGCATTAAGCTATTGGAATATGTCGGGTCACTTGTATTGCAGGCTACGAATGATGCAGACGCGGAGCCACAAGTGGGCGTGATTGGACGCATTAGCCCGAGCAAACGCTACATGATGATTGTGGTCGTCAACAATAGTGGTGCAACCCTTGGCAGTGGTGGAACCGGATTGGCTGACGAGTTGGCCGTGCGTGTTACTGGCATTACCACCCAGATCCAAGACTAGCCGATGACACGCACACCATCACAAGTCCGGCCCTCGATTAAATCCGGCTATGCCCGCAGTGCGGCGGAGAGTGCGTATCCAGGTTTGTGGCGTGGACTAAACGCAGCAGCGGTGCCAGGACTTGGAAACACAGGTGACACACTGCATGACTTCGGCCCGAGGAATTGGGATGTTGCGTGGGCTGGCACCGCTGGGATTACTGAATGGGCAGTCAAGGACGGTAAGACAACTTGGTTTTTGAATGTTGACAACAATGACGAGGTTGCAATTCAAGACCACGCAGAAAGTGGAAAGCAACTAAGTGTATTCACCTCTTGGTATCAAAACCAACTTAACGATGGCGTTGGCCATTGGCTGGTAAACAAGAGAGGCGCTTCCGCTGCAAATCAGTCAAACTGGCAATTTTTGATAACAAATGATTCTGGTTACTACCTTCGTGGCCAGTGCTGGGACACATCTCAAACCCAACTGGGGGCGCAAAGCTCCACTGCCATAACTACAGGCTGGCATACGGGAGTTGCAGTTTATGGTCATGCTGCAGGTGACGTTGCGGTGGAGTTATGGCAGGATGGCAAATATGTAGCCAGTTCGGGCACGCTGGCAAATGCGCGATATCACAATACCCGAGATGTTGTTATTGGCAATGCCGCGTGGTCTTCAGGGTTTACAGCGAGGGCATATTTTGAATCGACGCTGATCTACGACCGTGCTTTGTCACACCAAGAAATCCAACTACTCAACGCCGACCCACTCGCACCGTTCCGACTACGCAGACAAGTCATGTTCGCCGCACCCACAGAAGCAGCAGCGGCGGCATATCACATCTATCTATCAATGCTTGAAACCGGCAGGTTTGGAATCAACAACGGACAACTTGGCGTGAGGGAATCATAATGGCATCAACTGACGCACGACCCGTGCCGCTGAAAAACACAGCATATCGTCACTACTTCTGCATTCGCAAAAACGACGGGACGATCATTACGTCTTGGGACACACCAGACTCCGAATTGTCACTAGACGGCGGCACAATGTCTGACGCGACAAATGAGGCTATGGAGATTGCAACCAATAGTGGTTGCGGCTACATCGACCTAACAGCACCGGAAATGGACTACGATTCGGTTGTGTTAAAGGTCACAGTGGCTAACACGGATGCCGTGCCTTACGTTGTCACTTTCTTCCCAGAAGAGGCAGGCGACATCCGTGCCAATGTTACCGAATGGAATGATGTAGCACTTGCGACCACGAATCCATTGCCAAACGCGGCGGCGGACGCGGCGGGTGGACTCATCATTAGCGATGCGGGTGGACTCGACATCGACGCGATGAATACCAACATCAATGACATTGAAACCGACACAAATGCCTTGCAGACCGACTGGGCCGATGGTGGGCGATTAGACTTGATTGTGGACGCTATCCTTGACGACACAGGCACGAGCGGTGTTTTACTTGCATCGGGCTCGATCACGTCAGCAGTTGTTGCTACAGATGCAATCGACGCAGACGCTCTAGCTACTGATGCGGTTGATGAAATCGTTGACCAAGTGTGGGACGAACCGCTTTCGGCACACAACACTGGAGGTTCTGCGGGCAAGGCGCTTAGGGGTGCTGGCGGCATTATTTTGCATAGTGGCACAAGTGACAATAATCCAGCAAACACTGCAACAACAATCAGCTTGGAAGGCACAGCGTCCACCACCGACGACATTTACACGCACCAAACAATTATTATCACGGCAGGCAAGGGGGAAGGGCAGGCAAGAGTCATTGCAGACTACGATGGTGCAACGAACCAATCCGCTACAGTTACGCCAGCGTGGAACATCACGCCGGATGCGACTTCCGATTATGAAATCATTCCAGGCGTTGTTCATGCGCAAACGCAAGGTGGTGGTTATGCAGGCGGTGCGGTTTGGATTGGACCAAGTGGATCAACCGGAACGCAACTTTATGTTGATGGTACGGTCGACAATCCTATTGATGACGGGCAATTGGCAAACGCTCGCACTGTTGCAGATGCCTTAAACCTTCGAGTATTTCGAATCGAGCCAACGTCAAGCATTACGCTCGATCAAACGTACAATGGCTATGTGTTCCAGGGGATCGAATACAACTTAAATCTGGGGACGCAGGACGCCAGCAATAGTTACATCGAAGGTGCGAATATCCAGGCGTCCACGGTTACAGGCAGCGGAATTATTTTTGACAATTGCATTTTCGACAATGCGATTACGATTCCGCCATGCGTCATTCGCAACAGCTATTTCGGTGACACTACGCTGTCGGCTGGCACGGCAGGCAACTTCTTTTTTAATCGCTGTGTCAGTCGAGCCGCTGGTACGGCATCGCCAAATTTCGACTTTGGTGCGGCACTAAATTCCTCGAATCTTAATATGCGAGCGTATTCGGGTGGAATCGAGCTAGAAAATATGGGAACGGGCACTGGAACCTATAACGCATCAATCGAAGGGTTTGGGGCACTGACGATCAATGCTAATTGTTCGGCCACGTCGAACATTGCTTTGCGAGGTGCGTTCAAAGTTACTGACAACGCGGGTGGTGCAGTTACGGTCGTTCGCGACGACACATACACCAACACGTCGGACATACTGGTGGACACTGCCGACATGCAGCCCAAGTTAGGAACGATTGCTGACCTTGGTGGTGGGGCCACATTAGCAAATAACTTGTCGGACATGGCAGGTGCTACGTTTAGCACAACGACCGACAGTCAGGAAGCGATTCGCGACCGGGGCGATGCGGCATGGACGACTGGAGCTGGCGGTAGTGATAGGCTATTGATGGTCGATACCACCATTGCCACGCTATCTACGCAAGTTTCGTTTACTTTATCGGCAGGGTCGGCAGATGATGACGCCTACAACGGATGCACCATTGTCATTGAGGATTCAGCAACGTCGACGCAAAAGGCAATTGGTATTATCGACGATTACACGGGCAGCACTAAGACGGTCACGCTACTGGAAGATCCAGGCGTGTTTACGATGGCGGCAACCGACAAGGTGTATGTGTTGGCCGAAAAGGGATTGAAGCCAACCACAGCAGCAGATTATCACGTGGATGTGACATCGGGAGGTGCTGTGGGAATCGACTGGGCCAACGTCGAAAATCCAACAACGGCGGTCGACCTTAGTGGTACGGATATTCAGTTGTGCGACACTGTGACAACTAACACGGACATGCGAGGCACGGATAGTGCGTTCCTTGCGGCGTCTGCACCTGCGAACATTGGTGACCTATCTATATCTGAAACCACAGGTTATGTAACAGTTGGCGGATTCTTGGGTGGGTCACTAACGGAAACTACCGGCGGGCGGATTGCTGGCAACTTCGACACATTCTTTGAAAATGCCGACGCAGCAACAGCCCAAACTGTAGATGATGTTGGTAGCGGTGGTGGTGGTGATGCCAGTGCGGCAAATCAGACCACAATCATCAATCACTTGACCGATGTTAAGGGCACTGGCTTTGCCAAAGATACGCATTCACTGACCGACATTACGGCGGACGTAACTGGACTTAACGGTGATGCCATGCGGGGTACGGACAGTGCATTGCTTGCGGCAAGTGCCCCAGCCCACTTTGGCGATTTGGCAATCACGGTGACCACTGGGCAAGTCACGGTCGGCACCAACAACGACAAGACTGGCTACAGTATCAGCGGGACAATTACCACGCTCGATGCACTCGATACCGCACAGGATACGCAGCATTCAACCACACAGGCATCAATTGCCGCACTAAATGACATTGCGGCTACCGACATTGTTTCCGGCGGTGCAATTACAACTTCGGGTGGTGCCGTGTCTAATGTGACGACTGTAGCCACAACGACCACTAACACGGACATGCGGGGCACGGACAGTGCAGCACTGGCAAGTGTATGCACAGAGGCAAGGCTAGCCGAGCTAGATGCGGCTAACTTACCTTCCGACATTGCCGCCAAGGCTTCGCAGGCAAGCGTTTCCTCGCTTAATGACATTAGCGTTGCAGATGTGCTAACTACGGCAATGACCGAATCCTATGGCACCGATGGTGCGGCAGTGACCTTAGCCGAGGCGTGTTACGTCATCATGCAGGGCATTAACGAGTTTGCCATAAGTGGGACGACCAAAACGGTCAAGCAACTGGACGGCACCACAACGGCATATACCAGCACACTGGATGATGCCACCTCACCAACGTCTATCACGAGGGCAACATAATGGCGATTAGGGATATCATTTGCCTTGGATTCGGCAATGGCACCTACGATCCAGGCGTCAACAAGTTGCCGACGTTGGGCTATGCGATTGGTGAGGTCGTGTTAGCAACGCCAATGTTAGTGCGTGCCTACGGCGTATATAGGGCAGGCCCGGCAGCAATGGACGCATACACGGCACCCGACACATCAGGCACATACACGGCAGGTGCCCAGGAGTATGACCAATGACGCAGATAATCGACCCCAAAGGCTTCCGTATACAGGAAGACACCGACGCATTTCTAATGGCACGGGTCACAGGTAGCGATGGTACGGCCTTACAACAGGCCGACATATCGACCATTACCTATAGCACGTTTGACCTGAACGACCCATCAACAGCGGTTGCCGATGGCGTGTCACTGACGGTAGCGAATGTGATATTCGACACACTACAGACCAGCGACGACCGATGGGAGGCCGACACCACAGGGTATAACCTGGGATGGACGGCACCCGCCAGCCTATTCCCAACGGGCAACAGGATGGTGCGTATCCAAGTCAAGATCACCGAAACGGGTGGAGCCGTGATATACTGCCGATGGACAGCAACCGTTTACGACGTGCTAGGATCATGAGACGTACCAAGCCACGACGCCGGCAGTATCGACGCACCACAGGCAAGACGGACGCCCGTGGGTATGGGGCCGATTGGCAACAGCTAAGGCGGGCGTTCATGGCGGTCTATCCTGTATGTGTTGGGTGTTGGGTGGCCGGACGGATGGAGCCGGCAACACACGTTGACCACATCACACCATTCACGGACAAACACGACGCACGACGCCTGGACTGGGATAACCTACAGTCACTATGCACCAAGTGCCACATGGGGCCGAAGGCGGCCATCCAGGCGACGACAGCAAGGCATAAGGTGAAGGCACAGTGGGCGGCGTGGCTATGCCATACGCGGACGTGTGACGACGTGACGTTGCAGGAACTGCCAGATCACGTGCAGGAGGCGATGCGTGACAACACGACGACGTGGGAAGATGGCAAGACGTGGCGACTAGGGTGGGGGGGGGTAGGTGAAAGGTATGGTGACAG
>Ga0070750_10000727_pt1 | contig 18192 bp, 27 predicted proteins | sample VirMetDEL_Nov_24_FD_77013 | JGI IMG/M metagenome (GOLD analysis project Ga0070750, IMG submission 77013) | Aqueous microbial communities from the Delaware River and Bay under freshwater to marine salinity gradient to study organic matter... | ecosystem: Environmental > Aquatic > Marine >...
CTGAAATCTTTAACATATTATGATGCCGCGTATGTTAAACCGCCACTACCTTGGAATGAAATAGTTGCTTCAACTAATCCATCTGTTGATGCTGATACACTGTAACCAGTAATAAGAATGTTGCCACTCCAGTTATCACCTGCTGATTCAGCATACAATGATAATGTTACTGGACCGTCACCTACTGTTCCGCCTGTAGGATTGCCGTTGGTAATACCACTCCAATGTGTTGCGTCCCAATATACATCTGCAGAACCTGTGTATGTGCTTAAACCTTTAACATAATTACGGTTCCCGCCATCATCCATAGAGGTGGTCTCTATGGTTTCTGATGTTAAATCTAATGAATAACTTCTTAATGTTGCTACTTGTTGACTATCAATAGTGATAGTGCCGTCGTTACCTACTAATGCCGCCATTGTCGTCTCCTTCTAAAAGATTTTCTTTAAGGCCTTGTGTTAAATCCTCTTTTGGTGCGACCACGGTGGGATCTGCTTCTACCGTATATTTGTTAGTTTTCTTAGGATTAGCACCTGTTTCTGGTGTCCAACCCCAACTTACTAACAAATCTGTTTTTTCTTTAGGTGCCCAACGCTCTTTAGCACCTTTAGTAAATTTTATCATTATGATGTTCCCCTTGTGAATTGATAACTTACTGCTACCGTTACAATTACCTCCCCAAGAGGTGGTAATCTATCTACTACTTCAATTGAGGTTATCTGCGTGTCAATAACCTGTCCTGAAATCAATCTATTTCTATCTCTGTCAAGTTCTTCTTCAACTACTTCTATAAGTTCGTTGCGTTTTTTGTCTATTTCTGTGCCGCGGACAAAACAGCGTATGTTGTATTCTATTGTGCCTCTACGTAATCCACCAGTGCCTAGAGTAACTGTTTCTCTAGTTTCTGTGCCTGTGGCTACTAGTATGGCTGGGAATTGAGTTATGGCTAGTTTATCAGCCTCAAAAGGCTCTCTAGTTACAAAATTAGGTTGTAAATCAGTAACATTTTTAAGGACTTTAACTATGTCCTCTGCTATTTGTTCTCTATAACTCATTAAATATGTCCTTTGGGAGTGGTAAGGACATCGTAAGGCGGGGTATTGTCATCTGTTGAATCCTTTTCAACCGTTTACGAGTAGTCCTTCTACTTCGTTAATATTTATCACAAAAAAATCAGTTATCTAGTAAGATATAATCCGTGAACTGGCTTAGTTTCTTCTTCTTCGTAACTGCCATCATCATCTAAATCGTATCTAACACCTTCTCTTAAGATAAGATCAAACTCTTCTTCAAAGCGACTGCTAAAATATTTCATTTTAACTTGAAATACATCACCTTCTACTTCAAATTTGGTTAGTTTAGGCATGATGTGTTCTGCTATGCAGTGATAGACAGTGGCTTTGGTAAACTGTGTAGCATCAAGCAGTGTAGAATCAAATGCTAGGTTATATTTGCCTCTAGCATTGACGTAAGGTGTAAACCATCTAACTTTTAACAGTCTATTGATTTCTGCTTCTGATTTTGCTAGTTCTACATCAAAGTCAAGCACACCATATTCTGCGATTGTTGGGTCTACTTGTAATAAATCATCCATTGTAGCGTATGCCATAGTCTTTTCCTCTTGTAATATACTATTTATTCAAAGTTAATCTATCAATAACTTCACTTAAATCCTTGGCTAAAGGTCTTTGTTCTTTTCTAAATCTATCCAATAATAGTTGTTCTGTAAATACGTGATGCCCACCTGGCTGACTATAACTAGTTGGTTTGTTTGGTATCTGTGTCTGTATCTGCATTCTTCTCTGTATGCTATTAGGTTCCATACTAGCCCAACCATAATAAAAAATAGCCAATTTGTCAGTGTTGGGTTTATTATTCCAAAAGTGTCTACCTAAAGGATAATTCATATGGTAATTATGTAGGCTTCTAACTGGGCGTGGACTACTGCCCATTGATAATGCTTTGTAGTCTTCTATGTCTGAATATCCCCACCGTCTTTGTTCATATATGGGTCTTTTTGGGTCTAATTCTTGTGAGTCTGTTTCCATATCTACAAAAACATATTGTGGCACAAACCATTGGTTCTGTGAATCATCCCAAGTGCCATATAAAAACTCAGTGACATTCAATGCCATACGCCAACCACTTAATTGATGTTCGTAGTATTCTACTTCGCTGTCAATGGCTCTTGCATTTTGAAAATTAGGATTACGGCTAGTTACTATATCCCAGGTTGGACAATATTGTTTTATAAGATTTACGGAATTATCAGTAGAATGATAATCAATCATAATGCCATGGGTAAACAGTTTACTGTGATGTTCTAACCACCACGGTAATAACCATTCTTCATTGTAAAAGTGACAAATAACTGTTTTCATAGGTAAAAAGAAAGGGTCCTGAGACCCTTTCTAATCTTAACACTAATTTAAGAGTTCATATAAAAAATAGCATATTAAAAATATGAACATACTTATTTAGCAAATTAAGCCGCGTTACCTACGATTTTAACAGCATGACTGTTTTGGATAATAGCCGCGCCTGCTGTTGCAGAAACAACTAAGTCAGTAGCACGAGCCGCCGCTTGTCTTTGTTCTTCAACATTGATACCGCCACGCATACTGTGTCCAAATGCTGATGGAGCAAATACTGCGCCAACTGCGTTTAATACAGTGTCAGTGTCAGTGTCTAAGTTTTGTTTAACTAAACTTGACTCATAGATACTACATCCTGCTAGAGAACCAATGTAGTAACCACGTAAGATTGAGTTAGCAGTTTCGTTTGCTGATAGGTTTGCGCCACCAGTTGTTGCTAATTCTTTCTTAAGTTGTAGTGCTTGAATTGGTGATAAAACAGCCGCTAAAGGACCTACAACTTTAGCCGCACGTAGTGTTGCTACTGCTTCAAAGATGTTGTCTACAGTGATATCACTGTCTTCTGTGCCTACTGATGCTGAGATTGAGTTGAATAACGCAAATACTTCGTTATCCATTGACTCAGCAATAGCACGACCTGATTGGTCACCTAATTGTGTTAACACATTGTTGTATGCTGAATCTTTTAACATATCAGTAATTTGATGGTAAACTACATGCTCTGTTAATGTAATACTAGCACTTGTTGTGTTTGTTGTTTTTGCTGTTGCCGCCGCTTCGTCTGCGATGTTTTCTGCTGTAATAGCCGCCCAAACTGGAACTTGGACTACTTTACCTGCGTTAGCAGGCATGTCAAAAACAGAAACTAACTGACGAGCAATACTTGACTCATAAGCCGCGTATTGTGCCGCCGCAACCAGGTTTGCATACAATTCCTGGTTAATGTCTGTATTACTGTTTGATGGGAATGCCATGTTTAACTCCTTAAGTTAAAAATTAAATTTACTTGATGCGTCCTGCCTTACGGGCATCTGCATAAAGTTGTCTATGTTGTGGATTTGTCATATCCAATTTATTGATATCAATATCTCCGCTCTTACCAGGTGCTATGTTCGTCTTCGTAGATGTTGTGCTTGGTGTAGCACCAACAAAGTGTGGATTAGCATCTAAGAATTCTTTTACAAAATCATCCACTGTTAACGCTGTTCCGTCATCAGTGTATCTAACCTGTCCTTTATCATCTAGAACTGTAACTTCACCGTTTTCGTTAAGATTGATGTTGTTTTTCAACAGGGCTTTGACTTGTTCTGGTGCCACCGCCTTCATCTTACTTGCCGCTGTGAGCAAGGGAGTGTCAATCTTATATTCACGGATTACTGAATCTCTTTTTTGGATTTCTTGATCCTTTTTAGCGGCTAATTCCTGAAGTGTTTTTTCAAACTCACCACGTTTAATTTGTTGTTCCTGTTGGCGTTTTTCTGCCTCTTGTCTCAACTGGCGTAGTTCTTCTGGGTCACCTAAATCTTCATAAGGTTTTAATAGTTTTTTGGTTAGACTTGCTTTAAGTCCTGCCATGTGCTGATTAAATTCTTCTTCAGTATAGGTTTTAGCCTGCTGTGTTTCCTGACTATTTAATTTTTGGCTTGAATCGTCAGTTGACTCTGTATTGCCTGCCATGATTTCTTGTTCGCTCATGTTGCGACGCCCTCCTTGAGGTAGTGTTTTAAATATTTATTTATTAATATTTCTTCTTGGTGCCTGTTTTCTTCTTTTTCTTTTTATACATTGCCATTGTCTTACTCCTGGTTATGATTTAATTAAAATTATATCAAAGTTGGTTGATACTTCTGTGCCTGTTGAACAAAGTGCTCTAATTTCAATGTCAACCTTTTCATCAAATATTAGTGGAACATTGTAGTTAATGTTATGTAATCCACCTGGCACACTCATAACATCACGAGTTCTAAATAGTCCTTGTGGACTTTTCCAACCTAATAGTGCTGTGCAATTATCATTGTATGCACCAACACCTATGTTCCATCTGGTAAGATAACCTTTGTATCCTGCTGGCACTGTGTATAAGCCTAAGAATGTCTGGCCTGTTCCGTAAGTAGTGCCTGAGCCTATGGTGCCAATGTCTGCTAGAACTGTTCCTGTCCCAGTTGCTCCTGTTGAAATCAATACTGTGCCTTTGTTAGCACCTAATGTGCCAGCCGTAACTACAAATGCTCTGTATACTCTTAAGAAACTGCTACCTGATGGTGCTCCGTCTACTGTTAGTGTTTCTTGAATCATGTTGTAGTTGGCATCTAAACCTAGAACTGTAACAGTTCTTGCACCTGTGCCTGCGGCGCCATCTTGTTCATCACTACCACTTACATACACTGGTGCCGCTACGGTGGGATAAACGTAAATGCCTCCGTAATTCCATACAGTTTCTGGTGCATTACCAATAGAAGGGTTTCTGCCAAACTTTTGTATAAATTCTGCTCTGCCAACTCCGCCTAAGGCAATGTCCATGCCAAGCGTCATTTGACTTCTTATTGCGTCTATATCTAGTCTACTCATTATGTTGCCATCCTAAAGCCATTAATTTTTCATGTTGCTCTAGAGTGGTTACCATAATCTCTGTGCCAGTAACAGGATCTATCATAACATGTGCTTGATATTCTTCCTCAAGTTCGTCAACATCAACATCAAATATTTCTAATATTTCTTTGTTAGCATACTGTTGCACCATAGGATCTGTAGCAGTTTCTACAGCCAGTTTCAATTGTTCTAAATCGTTGCTGGTATCTTTGATATTGAAACTACCTGGATAATCTACTTCACCATCCCATGCAGTTCCTTCATACAAGCACCATATACGCCACATTTGTTCTTCTGCTAATTCTAAATGATCCGCAATCTCTGCTAGTTTGGCATTTAACAATTGAAACTCTGTTTCCATAGCAACACCACTCATTGTTCTTGCTTCTGTTGCTCTAACAGCACCAGTGTTAGCCATTTTGTCAATGGCGTTAACGCTGGATTCAATTGATTGATATATTTGTCCTATGTCTGTTGACACTGCCAAGTGATATGGTTTCAATCCTGGGTCCATGTTATCTGGCATCAGTGCGATACTACCTGCTCCAGCACTTGCTTCTACTTCTGCTGTCTTAACCAATGTGGGATGTCCATTTAATCTAATGCTCTGCTCAATCTCACTGTATTCATTATAGATTTTTTTCTGATGATCCGCTATGTCGCCAATTTGACTAGCGCCAAATCCTCTTACAGGTGAGCGTGATGAATATGCTATCACTGCAGGAATTTCTCCCAAACCGTTTGGTTCTGTGTATTCTTCTTCTAGTTCTCTAGACTCATGATTTATAGTAGATGTCTTAATTTCTTTAAGTGTCCATTCTTTAATCACTGAACGTGTGTCATTGACATCTTCTACATATTTCAAATAACTCAGTGTGTAAGCACCACTTGCTTCTCTCTTCCATTCCCAGTCTGTCACAGTTAGAGGAGTAAGTAGGTTAAGGTATGGACGGATACCTTGTCCTAGTTCTTCTGCTCTTGTGCCTGCGTTGACATTAGGTTTTGCCACTATAATCCAACAGTGTCCAAACACTGAACTCCATATAGCAACATCTTTCATAAATGCGTTTAGGCTTCTACCATCTAGGTCCGCATCTTTTAAGAATGCTTCTAAATTTAGATTGTTTTCTAAACTGGCAAACTCTCTATATGGTTCATTTCTAAATAAAAATGATGTGTATGTAGCAATTACTGAACGACAGTGATTGTCTAACGGTGTTGCAGTTAGTCTAGCACTGTATCCTTCATTGGTTTCCATACTGTATCTTGTTAGGTGTCCTGCTTTGCGGTATTCATCACCGCCAATGTATGATTCTAACAAGAAATTCCAACGATTCTTGTGATTGGTATACATTTCATGCGTTGACACTATGGTGTTATAAGCATCTTGTAGCGTTTTTCTCATTTTTCCGTCCTTAGTTTGTTGCTATCCCATGATCCCAACGCTGTGGTTGGATACCATAATCAACATCTCTTCTTACTGGGAATATATAATCAATCATATAACCCATTGCATCCATCATATGATCGTAGCCACCATCCTTATCTGGCTGACTAGTTCCCTCTTTATATGTCTGTCTCTCTAACCCTTCTATTGTGTGTTTGGCTTTTGGTGATATAAACAAATGTCTTTCACCTAAACTGTCACACAGTCTTGAATTGACAGCGTTAATTCTATCTCTTACAGGTGTATGTGCCCTTGGTGCTTTAACTATAAGTCCCTCATTCTGTAGGATCATAAGATCCGTCATACCACCTGCACTAGTTTTACGCTGTCTTGACGCAGGATCTGGATAAGCCCATATCTTACTTTTAGGATATCTGGCTTTTACCTCTTCAACTGCTTCTTGTGTGTTAGATGAAAACATTCTAATCTCATCTATCACGTATATGTCATCACCTTGTCTCACTGCCACAACCACACTCATAGGATCAATGTTAAAGTCCCAGCCAGTGTATAATACCCTGGTATCAATGTTATCCAATTCAACAACATTCTGACTTCTATCAAATCCATAGTATATTCTACCAGTAAATGTTTCAAAGGTAGCCATATACTCCTGGCGGAATGTCCTCTCATCAAGGTCCTTGCGAGCCTGTTCAATCTCGTCCTCTGGCACCCATCCACCATCTATGGTAGTATACTGATGACTTGCCCAGTTCTTAGTGTCATCTAATGAGTTTTGATACAACTCATAGGCCCAGTTCCCTATGCCTTTTGGGGTTCCTATAAACAATGCCCGTCCGCCCGTATCTGACAGTGTAGGTCTCAATGTTTCATACCAAGCATCTGGATGAATGTCAGCGAATTCATCTAACACAATAAAATCTAATCCTACACCACGCAAACTGTCATAATTGTCAGCACCTTTTAGGCTTATGGTGCTACCATTCTTAAGAACAATAGTCAGTTCACTTTCATTTACTTTCTTTGCCCAGCGTAGATCCTGTAGTTGTTTCTTTAGTTTACGCCAAACAATGTTTTTACTCTGTTTATAGGTTGGGCTAATATACCAAACCTCTTTGTTAGGGTCTTTAGCATAATAACACAGTTCTCTTATGGCTAAATGTGTTTTACCAAATCGTCAGCGCCGCCCTGCAACAACCACTCTAAAACGGTGATTGTCACGGGCGACGGTCTCCTGTGTTTTACTTAATTTCATATTTAAAATAATTTACCAATGACTGGTAGCACGGTGACTCCAATCAATATTATCAACACATACCAAATCCTAGCATCCATCTTTTCTAATCTATGCTCAACTCTATCCACATCTTGTTTAAGGTGTGCAAGGTGATTGTCTCTAATTATTTTTATCTGTTCTGCCAGTTCTTTGAGTGTCATTTTTAGTCCTTGTCGTTTTCGTTTTCGTTCCACGGTAATGGTTGATTGTCATCGCCTACCATTCCTGAATCGCTCATTTGGAGCCAATTTTTTGCGAGAAAAATCTGCACAGCGGCATTATTATTGTTACATGCGTTCTGTATCATACTACGACGCAGTCTAGTTTTAAGTTCACTCTTACCTTTGTTGATATATTCCTGAAAGTTATATTTCAATGTCTCACGGCTTATACCAAACCAATCTGCTATTTCCTGCAGATCCGCACCAAACTTAGCCAATCTATAGACTTCATCTGGTGGCACTACTTTCTTGTTACTACCTCTACCAACTACTAACCCTTCTCTTTCTACCGTGCCCCATTTTGGATTACGGCGAGGTTTGAATTCCCACTTGGGAGCATCACCATCTTGTAGAGGCTGTTGAAAGGGTAAATCCTCTTCATAGTCTCTATCATCAAGTGAATCAATGATATTCTGTTTGGTTGCGCCTTCCATTACAGGTATCTGTCCTCAACTCTAACGCGAAAGCGTCTTACGTCTGTTATTCCGTTGTCAGTGGTTATGGTGTTTTTAACTGTGTAGGTCTCGCCTGCTGTTCCACCTGCTACTTCTACATAAGTCTGTTGTTCTGCTGATGCGATGCCCTGTGAACTTATGGTTAGGTTAGCGGCATCACCTACGATGTCTACAATTTCAAATGATGAAGTGGCTAAATCATCTGATGTTTCTAACCAATCACTCCAATCTATAGAATAAATGATTTCTGTTCCTGGGTCTTTGGTGATGTAGGATCCTTTAACATCCTGTTTAAATCCTGTATACGTTATTGCCATCATTGTTCCTCATCTAATAATAATATGCCACTTTCTGGCTCTACTATAATACTTCTTGTTTCTCGTATGGTAGTATTTATGCGATTTTCAACCTCTATATTAAATAGCCTATTTTCCCAATCAACTAGTAAACGGCCTGTTTCTCGTGCTACTGTTAGTGTATTTTCATCTCTAAATTCAATTATTCTGCCTGCTAGTATAGCAAATGCCAAGGCTGATAGGCTTATTGAATTGTCAAATATTCTTAATGCAGTTGGTGTCAGTGTGGATACCACAGTTAACGCTACTGTATCACCTCTAATAACATCTGGATCTGCTAAAATAACAAACTCACCAGCAGTTAAAACTTCACCTTTAATTGGTATTAGGGCTGTTGCTACTATATTTGTAGTAAATTCACTTGAAACTGCGGTTTCTGCTTTGGTAAAGTCATAGGCTGTTACAGACATAGCAGTTGAAACTACCATATCAATGTCACCTACTCTACCAGCAAACCCATCTAATGTAGAGTTAGCAAATGCTTCTAAACTTGCTTCACCAAATAGTTCTGATGTTGGTGCTGGTAGTATGGTAAATTCACTTGCTAGGGTGGCTGTTCCACCTTTAAGTTTACCACCTAGATTACCTAGGGTAAATTCTGCATCAACCGTTGCTTCAACTTGTCTAACTCTAATGTTGTCAGCGGTAATGGTAAAGTTAGTGGATAAAGTTGATTCACCTAAAGCCAGTGTTACTGTTGGTATTGGTGTTAGGGTAAAGATAGCAGGTGCTGGATTTAGTAATCTTGTGGGATAATTAGTAGCATCTGCATTGTTAGTTCTAGATGTATATGGATAATCCCAGGGTTCATACCAGTCTGGTGGCATGTTGAGAGTTGATCCTTTGGTTCCATCTGTGCCTAAGTCAACCCATCCACCATCATAGAAGTCACTAACTGTGTCAAATCCATAGAATGCGTCCTGACTTAACCAGGCTTGTGCTAGAACACCTCTAAATGCTTCTGAATATGTGTTTAGATATCTATAAGCACCTACTGTGATAGGATCGTCAGCGTCTGATACATTACCATTTAGAGTGCTGATGTCAACTAGATTGGTATCTTTAAGACTACCATCTACATATAATTCTACAGTATATCTATATAAAGGTCCTGATATAACTGTTCTGCGGCATTTTACCCAATAGTGATGCCATTCTGTGATGTCAACACCACTCATTATAAGTTGTGTGTTCCAACCATTGGAATTACCTGCTGAAGTATCCCAACTGACACGCATACTACCTTGTTGAACATTAAACCTAAATACACTTTCTTCGTTTGAAGCAGGACCTCTAGCACTTAATACAGTTCCGCCTTGGGTGTTATCACTTTTAACCCACATTGAAAATACAAAGTCTTGTAAAAATTCTGGTGCTGGGTCAGTGCCAATTACATCTAAGGTAATATCAGTTTCATCATATAACTGTATACCAGTTACTGGAATCTCATCCCACCTTACTATACCATTTGAACCCAAACGCAGTCTTTGATTATCTGCTGTCTGCGTAAATGATGTTGACATTGTAGCATTACTATATCTTAAACGTGTGCCAGCGTAGACTGTGCTATTAAATGCTGTCATAGCACTGTCACTGTTTCTGATTCTACCGTTGAGTGCTGTAAGTGTGAAAGCGCCAGCCTCTAAACTGGCTCCTGGCTGTATTTTTAAGGCTTCTGCTGTTAGATTAAATTGACTTGTAAGAGTGGCTTCTGCAGGTATTATTTCACCAACATAACCATTATCTACATAGTCATTGATAACATAACCACCACCCTGATCCACATAGGCTTCAGCCGTAGCAGTAAAGGTGCCTGCCTGTAGACTAGCACCTAGATATGCGGGTTTTTCTTCTATGTAGTCTGTGGCTACATAACCCGCATCAACGTAGATTAAGGTGGTATCTGCCATCTTGGGTTATCCCCTGGATATGGCAGAGATTATGCTAAACTGATTGTTACATTGTTTAACACAAATTGCATTGTATCACCACTTTCAATAGTTTTACTAGTGGTTAAAGCACCCCAGAATAGAACATTACCTGCTGAACTAGCATCTAACACAGCCAAATGTGTGATTGTGCCCCAGTTACCTGTTGCTGGATCAAATGTCACTGTTGCTGAGTTTGATGCTGAACCTGATGATGATGAACCAAATGTAACTGATTTTCTCACATAGGCATTACCACTGATCTCATCTGTGAGTGTGCCTGCTTCTAGGTTATCTGCCGCATTGGTTGAGTCGTTTGTAAATAAACCTAAATATAAAGTGCCTGCTGGTGTGTATGAAGTGTTACCTAACACATGATCCAACACTGCATCTTCTAAACAATTGCTTGCCGCTGACATAGTTTCGTCTCCTTGTTAAACTATTCTATTGTTTGTGTTTCGCATTGTCCGTCCCAGGTAGCAAAACTGTTAACTGTTGATATAACCGTGTTAATATCTGCTGGGTTAGAGTCTGTAGGTTTAATGATTCTGGCTACTTCTATGCCACTAACCTCTGATACACTATCTAATTGCCAGTTCTGAGTTTCAATAGCAGATTGACAATCTTCAATAGCAAAATTATCACAGTAATTAATTATTATTCTTGACATAATATTTCCTTAAGTATATGAGTTTCCACTTATACTACCATTCTGATATCTTGCCGCATGGTATCCAGCACTTAATGTAGTAACATCTGACAATTTTGTTAATGTTGTGCCTGATATACTATATAAGTGAACATCATTGCCATCCTTTTTACCAATTGCTAATAATGTGCCGTCATCATTCATATCTATTGCCATTCTATCAACATATTCACTGCCGCCTGGACCCGTTGGTATAGTTAACGCTGTGTATGTAGAACCTGAACGACTCCATCCATTGACACTACTATTATTTGCTCCGCCTGCTGAAAATAATAAACTATCATCTGGGCTCCAAACTAGTGAATAAGCCCCAGTGGCTGATGTTGTTAATTTTGTTTCATAGGTTAATGTATGACTACCATTGTCAGTGTATATATAAACACCAGCGCCTTGCGTGCCAATTGCTACTCTACTACCGTCATGACTCCATTGAATTGAAAAGAATCTACCAGTGGCGTTGCCTGGTGGTATAGTTCCACTAAACGGACTACTTTGTAATGTTAATGTAGTTCCACTTCTGGTAAAATAATAGAACCATGGTGAAGCGTCTAAACCAACCAGTAGAGCATCACTTCTATCATTCCAAGCACAACTCCAGTCATGAGACCCAGCACCTGTATATGATGGCGATGTAAGTTTTGTAGCCGCTGATCCATTCCAACTATACCAGGTTAAATTTTTACCACCTACGTAGGCAATATACTCACCTGATGGTGACCAATGACTACTGGTAACAGTAGGTGCATGTCCTGCAGGTTGGGCACTTAATTTGGTAAATTCATCTGTGGCTGTATTTTCCCATATATGTAAATATGGTGATACATTGTTTACCTGATGGTAATATGTTCCAGTATTATCCCACCCACAGGAACCAAAAGCCGCTGTGCCTGAAGAAGGAGCAGTATCTGGTTCTGATGTTAAATCAGTATATGTAGTGCCTGATATTGACAAAAAGTCTAGATATGGTGAAATCTGTGCCGCTAGAGCCAAATAATCACTAGTAACTGGCCCAGCAGGCACCAAATATCTACCCAATCCCGTAAGTTGTGCCGCTCCTAGTGCCATTATGCGAATCCTTTTGCTAATGATGCGTAGTAATTGGTGCCATCGTAGAATATAGTCATAATATCAATGGCATCAGCCGCAGTTGATAATGTTTTCTCACCACCTGCAAACTTCATAGTTGAAGTCAGTGTGTAAGGACCACCTGAACTAGGTTGTGTGATAATCACTGTAACAGTCTGTCCTGCTACCACGTTGGTCAATGAACTTAATGTAATTGAACCTGTGAGTGTGATTGCTTGAACTGAACCGTTGTTTGGATCTGGCGATATAGTGCCAGTTGTTGCTAGTCCAGTGTAAACAGTTTCTGTATAGTCTGTGACATTCTTATTGCTTAGTGTAGCAAATGTGCCTGTAAAGGGTGTGCCTGTGTTAAAGTCAACACCTTTACCTGATGACATAATGACATTACCTTGTTTGACTTCAACATTACCAGTGGCTTCTTTAATTATGAATAAGTCACCTGTTGCTCTTGAATTAGGATTGTTGTTCCAAACCCAATCACTACCAGTGCCTAAACTGAAACAGATAAGATTACCTGCTGTGTGATAGATACCACCGTCTTCAGCAAATATCTCATCAACTATGCCACTTGTGTGACTCCAGCCAGAGCCTGTGTGATAGAATACTGTAGCACCGCCACCGTTATTTGACAATTTAATTTCTTGGCTAACACCTGTGCCAGTTGAGAACTGTGTAAATTCAGCACCGTATACAGCATCCTGGTCTGAATAGCCCTGCCACATTACGTTAGGAGCATCAAACACTGTCCATCCTGATGCCATACCAATTGAGCCACCATCAAACCCTGATAATTTAGTGCCTGAACCTGCTTTGATGTCTACAACTTCAAATTTGACAGGTCCGTAACTGTTACTAGCATTATTAATGTAGTTGCCATTAACATCAAGATTACCACCTAGTTGTGGTGTTGTGTCTTCAACTATGTCTGCTAATCCACCACTGGCTGTGCTAAATGTTAAAATGCCATTACCATCTGTGGTTAACACCTGTCCATTGGTGCCATCTGCTTGGGGCCACGCTAGTCCATCTAGGTTAACATAACCTGTGCCATTGGGTGTAATTGTGACATTACCATTTGACACTGATGTAATAATTTGTCCGTTGACATCTAAACTACCACCTAACTGTGGTGTAGTGTCATCTACTAGATCTGCTAATCCACCTGATTGTGTGGCAAAACTTAATTGTCCTGTGCCGTTGGTCACAATTACTTGGTTGACTGTGCCATCAGTCTGCGGCCATGCTAGACCGTCTAATACTATTGACCCTGTGGTGTCTGGCGTGATTGTGATGTTGCCTGCGGACGCTGACACGATCGTTTGTCCATTTACATCTAAATCACCACCCAATTGAGGGGTTGTGTCTGAGGATACTTCCACATTGGCTAAATTCTTAAGGTTTTGATCTAACTCTTCAAAAGTCAGTGCTGAACCTTTAGTGGTGCCTTCTATGGGAGTTAAAGTTCTCAGCGTTAAATTTGCTTGTGTCATATGACTTTACTCCAATGATATATCAATTTGTTATTTCTGCGCCTTTGTATTTATGCTATACAAATAGGCAATGTCTCTTCTTATATTGGCTATTTCTCGTTTCAATTGATCCTGTGTTTTGGCTATGTCTACTACTAATAGGCTGAGTTCACTCATATTTTGGCTGATTTCCACATCCATACGCTGGCAGTTAATCAGTGCTTGATATGGGTCAAATGTTGGTTTATCCATGTTTGATCCTTAAATTTGCTCTTTTGTGTGTATATAACTATTTATGGGTTTACTGTATGCCCATAATTGTAACCATTCATTATATATATGGGTGCATGACGGCGACAATTCCAGGCAATAGCCAATTGATCCGCTAGTTGGTCTGCATCTGTCACTGTGACTTCAAACACTGTGTCAGCGTTGACTTGACCTTGTCGTTTCATTCTTAAGCGTTCTGTTTCTAAGAATATGCCCTTGTTAGGATTTTCTATTACCTTGTGCCAATTGACATAGTTGCGATTTTCTTCTGATATATAGGTGTTGTAGTTGATGTTGGGATCTGTTATGTCTGCTAGATGCAGTTCCCACACTGTGCCACCCCAACGACTGGGAATAAGTTCCTGTTTGTATACTGCAAATGCTCTGTATTCTTTTGTCATGATTGTTACTCCTTTTATAGATACCCTGGTTAAACTACCAGTTAAGTTTATTATACTATGTATATATTATTTATGTCAATACTTCAAATAACCAATTATTTAGGTGGTTGACTAAAGAAGTCATCAACTGATAGTTGGTTAGACTGCTGTAATCCCCACTGTGCTGAAGCAATCATATTACCCTGTCGCTGACGACTTGTTAAATTTTTACCTGTTAATTCATAGATATAATAATTGGTTTTATGAAATAAAATTACAGTATAATTACCATCTTGTATGTTTGGTTTTACAATCACACTCATACCTGGTATTATTTTACCTTTGCCTTTAGAGTTTTTCAAATAACATTTACTAACACGTATTTGTTCTATGCTGGCATCATTTATTTCTTTATAGGCTTGGCTAACTGCATCATAATGCTGTCTTTGCTCTAAATCTGTAAAATCCAATCCTCGCTTTAAGAAACGAAATTCTGTGTTTAGGCTTGCCATTAGCCTATGATAATCGCTGTTGTCATCAACTAACATAGAAAGATTTAGTCTTAATTTACGGCGTCCTCGCAACAATTCTGCTGGATTAGCATTGTCAAATAAATCTAATTTTATATACTTCCAAGGCGGCGGTGACAGGTTTTCTAACCCTTGAGCGTCTAGAGACGCTACCTCTTGGGACGAAGTCCCCTCAAGAGGGGCGAAGCCAATATCTTGCTGATTGCCACTCAAGAGAGTGCTATCAGTAAAGTTTTTATTGTTATTATATGTTTTTATGTTATTAATGTTTGCACGGTCGTAAAAACCTATTTGTTCTAATAAATCTAATTCTGTCATAGTATTTTCCTCTTGTTCCTGTTCTTCTAACTGCTGTTGATGATGTAATGCCTGTAAATCTTCCATTCTAAGACCTTCCCCCAAGTTTTTCCCAAACTATTTTTTTGTCTAAGTTATCCCATCTTTCTTCGTCTAAACATTGTTCACGTAAACTCTCAAGTTCACCAAAAGCATGATCTAAATTGTTTATAGCATTGTCCATAATTGTCTTGCGATTGTGTTTGCTGATACTATATTTGATATCACTTATGGCACTATCTAACAACATAAATGCGGATGTAGCAGTTTCAATCACACTTTCAATTTCTGGTTCTTGTGCATATTCATATGTATGTAAATCGTCTATAGATTCTATATATGTTGTTTGTTTTTTATTTTTCATTATTTCTTAACCTTACCAATTTGTAAAACATAAGTTGTGTTACCACTAGGCATAACCAAATAACTACCTTTGTCAGTGATTACCTGATGTGTTTTACCTGTGTTGGGTGCTACCACTACGGGTGCTGATGATGACTTATAGTCTTTGTCACAGGCCCACACTGCGTTTGCTGTGAATATGACTGCTAATATTACAAACTTTTTCATTACGCTGTCTCCTCTAAAAATTTAGGATCAATTTTTGAACCAATTTTCTTTTGCTGTTCTTGTAGGTGTTGTATTTGTTCTTGTAATTTTAACCAATCCAACAGCAAAGGGTCTTTTGTATGCTGTTTAAAAAGGTCACGGGCTTTTTTGTTCATTATCATTTAGTTTCTCCTTAATTAAATTTTTACTACACTTATACTATAACACATAAACTTATTTATGTCAACCTAAAAATAATCCACAATTTTTAGGCTGTCTCCTTAATAAACCAAAAATCAACTAAATTTTTCTTGATATTATCAAATTCAATCTTGTATTCAATTCCGTATTTGCTGTTGGCTGTAAATTTACCACTATCAGTAAATTTAGGATTGCTAACATTACCAGCAAAGTGTTTGGGTGTGTAACCTTTGGCTATTAGCCAATTCCATAAATCGCTTGGCTTTGTTAATTGTCTTTTTAGCATCTGGGGTTTTACTTCAATCTGAATAACTGGCGTGTATGTTAAAATAGTTTGTTCAGCACCTTCCAATACCGCCATCTCATTACCCTCAACATCTATTTTTATGAAATTTACTCCATCAAACTTATAATCATCAAGTTTATGTGTCTGTATCTCTAGTTGAGGACGGCTTTTACCCTTATAGCCAATTGGGATAAGTGTATTAGCAAATGTTGCACGGGGAAACTTTACTAGAATGTTTGTTCCATTCTGATTTGAAAGTGCCACTGGATGAGTATTGACATTATCACACCCATTTGCTGTTATAGTTTCTAATAGACATTTATAAACATCTGGGTCTGGTTCAAAACTTTCAACGCTATCAAAGTATTCTGCATAGTTGACAGCATTCATGCCAATACTGGCACCAATATCAATGGCTAAACCACCCTTGGGAACTAGACTTTTAACAAAATCCCAGTTTTGTATCTGATACCCTTTGTTAAGTAAACATCTTTCCATATACGTGTCTTCAGCATCAATAAGAAAACTTTGATCTCGTTTATTTGTTATCCATTTGGTATTCACGTTTTCTCCTAAATTTTTACTACACTTATACTATAACACATAAACTTATTTATGTCAACCTATAAAAAACCCCTACTAATGGGGGTAAGTAGGGGCTAATAGGAATATAGAATGATCCATGACAATCATCTATTGTAAGCATACCTAGCACATAATTAGAGTTGGCACTCATTAAGTGGTATGCTTAATATTATTTAGTCCTTAAAATTTGTAAACCACCAAATGATGAACAAAATAACAAATATGGTGGCTATGCCCACTGCATCAATCATAAATCCTCACACGTTCGTAGATTGCATACGTAGACAACACCTTAGGGAATTTCAGCAGAAAATGCGTCATTTCTTCTGGTTTTAGCGTATAAATCAACTGTAATTCCACAATATCTTCGTCATTTTTGTCAGTTTTTAATGTCTTGTATAGTTGATACTTATATTCTAATATATCAAGATAATCTAAAGCATCTTGATGTGTCCACAGCATGTCTAAGACTTCATCACCACCTATATCAAAATAATCATCCATTGTCATACTAACGGTAAATTCTATTTTTGTCACGCTATCGTTGGCTTTGTGTTTTTATACCTGTTAACTTAAAGTGTTCTTGTCTTGTGATAATGTGACAATTTTCTAAACTCCAAGCACCTGTTGGATCTATACGTGAAATACAAACATCAACGGGTTGTCTACCTCTGTTGTGCCATTGCCCTTCCCATATTTTAACATATTCTTCAAAGGTTAATTCAAACAGTTCTTTTCTAAATTTACACTGTGCTTTCATACGCACCCAAGCCAATCGTATATCATTTAACACACCATGATATTCACGTAGATAACTGTAATCTCTACCTTTGACTCTACCGCCTTTACTAGAACCTTTTAATCCATCCGTCCATACTCTTTTCTGATAAGGTTTTTTATCCATTATAATTCCTCAAATAGTTCGTTAAAATTATTATCGTATTCTGTGTTGTTCCACGCTTCTATTCTGGTTTTGGCTATGTCAACATAGGCTGGATCCAACTCACAGCCAATAAATTCAAAGCCCAATTCAACGGCCGCCATACCTGTTGAACCACTACCACAGAAAGGATCCAATACCTTGCCGTTGGGTGGTGTCACCAACTTGATCAAATAACGCATAAGATCAACTGGCTTGACTGTTGGATGGTTGTTGCCTACATTGCCAGTTGGTTTATTATTC
>Ga0070750_10000728_pt1 | contig 18192 bp, 26 predicted proteins | sample VirMetDEL_Nov_24_FD_77013 | JGI IMG/M metagenome (GOLD analysis project Ga0070750, IMG submission 77013) | Aqueous microbial communities from the Delaware River and Bay under freshwater to marine salinity gradient to study organic matter... | ecosystem: Environmental > Aquatic > Marine >...
GATATTATGAAAAAAAATCCAAAACTTTCAAAGAAAGATTATGAAAATATTGCTGATTTAATACTAGGCAATAAAAATTATCTACATTCAAAAAATTTAAAGGAAATGACAGTTCGCGATTATATATCAAGACTACCTCCTAAAATAAGATTAACAATCTTGAGAAGGGCCCTTGAATTTAATGATAAAGAAGCTGCGAGACTAGTTCTTGATAGATTTATCTCTCACCCTGGAGTAGATGAAAGATATCCTTTATCTGATTTATTTATTTTTAGTCAAACTCCAGAAAAAGGAAAATTTTGGAGAACTTTACAAGAAAAATATAAAATATGAGAGAATATTTATTATCACAAATTGAAAAAGGTGAGTTAGCAGTAAGGAATGACATTAAAGAAGATTATCTTAAATTAAAGTCTGACCCTTTATATGAAATAGCAAAAGAATTAGGATGTTCATCTTTAGGATATCATGAAACAAAAAGATTTTACATAGTAGATAAATTCAAGATATTTTTAGGAGTGGACAAAACTAATTTACCAACTATAAAATTATCAGAAATTATGAGAAAAGATTTAAAATTTGGGGATAAGATAACTATTACTAGTCCAGCATACAGTAAAGTAGATGTTACATTTTTAGGATACAATGATTCAGGATTTTATTATTGTTATGGCTTATCACACAATAGAGGAATTTATGATTCTAGGGTAAATAAAGTTACTATATTTGAAGAAATTGAACTTTCAATTGCTGAAGTAGCGGAGAAACTAGGAATTTCTAAAAATCAACTTAAAATTGTAGACAAATGATTTACAAATATCGAAAAGAAGACATGTCTTTAACCTATGTTGGGAACAAGATCATGAGTCTTATTTTTATTCTTATATTTTTTGTAGGAATTGTCAGTTTTTTAGGAGGAAAAGCGCACTCAAAAACAGTGTATATTACTGAAGAAGGACAATCTTACATAATTTCACAAGAAAAAGACACATTTACTGAGCAAAAACTCTATGAGTATTTAGTAGAGCTCAACGTTAAACACCCAGAAATAGTTATAGCTCAAGCTAGACTTGAAACTGGTAATTATTCTTCTGAAGTTTTCAGACAAAATAACAATTTGTTTGGGATGAAAGAAGCTAGAATTAGAATAAGTACTAATCAGGGAACTAATTTAGGACATGCTGTTTATGAAAATTGGAAACAGTGTGTACTTGATTATGCTTTTTATCAGGCCACATATTTATCAGATTTGAAGAAAGAAAAAGATTATCTTAATTATCTTGATAGAAGTTATGCCGAAGATCCAAATTATATTAACAAGGTGCAGAAAATTGCTGCAAAAATCAAATCAACTTAAATGGAAGTAAATGAAATTAGAGGTACTTTTATGTCCTCTTTAACAAGGAACAACAAAAAAATCAGAGCTGACAGAGCTGCAGCTATTACTGAAGATGCTGAAACTATCTATAGAAGAGAAGTAGAAGATCTTGAAATTAGGCTTAAAAAAGCAGTAAGAGAAAGAGAAAATCTTTTAGACCTTTCTCCAAATAGTACTCAAAGCTTGATTATGGCCGCTGATTTTGATTCTAAAGGATTCTCAACTAGCCACATTAACTTAGGACTTCAAATTAAGAAGCTTGAGGAAAAATTGGAAGTAGCTCGTACAGGATATGCAGAGCTCTTTTCAACTGGAGTTGAACAAGTTGTAGACTAAACAAAATTAAAACTATGCCATTAGCAGCAGAAGAAATGCTATGAGTAAAGTAATAGATTTATGATTTGAAGATAAGGGAAAGGGACTACTAGTCTCTTCCCTTGTTTCTTAAACATAAAATTCTTTAGATAGTCTTCACACAGGTTTAAAATAGTTATTATGAATTACATAGAGTTAGAACAAGAATATTTCTACAGAGAAGAAAAAGAAAGAGTTCTTCTTGAAATATCAATTTCTCAAGAGATTGAAAAAATGAAAAATCAAAGAAAAGCACTTGAAGAGAGAGAAGAATTTTTACAATCCGAATTAAAAAGAATAAGATGCGAGTTAGACACAAACAAACCTATGAATCCTTTCAATATACAGGAGAAAACGCAAAAGAAATTAGCGTAAATTCTGGATATCCTCATTACAAAGAGTCTAATGGTAATTTATACTTATTTAGTATAGATCCAAAAGAGAATTGGGAGCACATAGAGAAACAAGAATTAAATTATGTACCATGTTATAGAAGCTATCTTTGTTATCCTGATGGGCCTAAATTGTATTATCATCTTTTATCCAAAGGAGACTATCTTTTGGTATCAAAACTTACGAATTCAGTTGAGACAGCAAATTTATCACCAGAAGCATTTGAAGAATTATTTGAAATATGTCAAGAGAAATAATTAGAAAAGAACTTTTAAAAAAGTTTAATGAATTAAGAAGAGGTATTATAGAAGCGTCTGTAAGGTTTGGTAAAACAAGATTAGGCCTTATGGCAATTAAAAAAGAACAGAAAGTTCTTATCTGCTATCCCCGAAAAGCAATTAAGAAGGCATGGGAAGACGAAATTGAAAAACTTGACAAAGAGTTTGATATAGAGTACAGCACTTTCAGATCTTTAAAAAAACACAATGCTGATTATGATTTTATCATCGTAGATGAAATTCATAAAGCTTCTGCTGCAGAAAGAGCTCAGATAATGAGACTCTCAAGAGGCAAAGACTTATTAGGGCTTACAGGTACTCTTGGGTTTCGATCTCTCAAAGTTTGGGAAAGAATAAATGTTCCTGTTATAGCTAAGTTTGGCCTTGAAGAAGCTATAGACCATGGCTTTGTAAAAGATTATAGAATATTTATACGGTATTTAAATTTATCTCCTGCTAACATGGGAAAATATAAATTTTATACAGCAAAAATAGAAGAACAAATAGAAAATTCTCCTGGGTATAAATATTTTGTAAGACTTCGATCAGAGTTACTCTATAATAGTGGTAATCTAACTGCAGCAGTTAAAAAAGATTTGGAAAAACTAAAAGATGAAAAAGTTCTTATATTTTCACTTAGAACAGATGTAGCTGATAAATTAGGTAAATCCTATCATTCTAAATCTTCCGATAACTCGGAATTAGAAGATTTTAAATTAGCAGAGTCTGGTCACCTTTCTACTGTTGATATGGTTTCAGAAGGTGTAACTATCCATAATTTAAATCATATAGTATGTCATACTGTAACAAGTAATACAGAAGATTTCCAGCAAAAATTGGGAAGAGGGCTTCAATATTCAGAAGGAATCTGTAAAGTACTTGTTTATTGTTTGAAAAATACTGTACAAGAAGATTGGGTAGAAAATGCTTGTAAGAGTCTTAATCAACACAAGATTAATTATCTAGGATATGATCTTCCCCTAGAAAAAAAGGTGGATTATTTAAAAAGAACTAATCCTGAAAAGGAGTTCTATACTTATTATGGTAGTATATGCTACAAGGAAGGCGAACAAGTCAAATTTTATGGGGATAAGAAAGATAAAGCTTATAATATTCCCAAATACAAATTGACTCCTTTATGATTGAATATAGAGAAAGTAAAGTTTACATAAGAGGAACTGAGAGAGATTTAGAAGAAATAAGGCATTTAGCCAAAGACTTCTCTCCAGGTTCTTCTTTTCTACTGCAAGTACCAGTAGTGGTTGAGGTCTTAATAGACGTTGTGGAAGCGATAGATGGAGCCACTTTTGAGGAAAGATTTAGAAATTTATTCCCAGAAGGGTTTAGTACGCAGCACGGTAAACGATTTAGAGGAAGCCCTAGTAAAGTTAAGGCTAATCTTAAAAGGTTTAAGAAAGAATTCAAATTCGACGATGACATCATTTTAGAATCTACCAAAGCTTATATTGATAAGCAAATAGAACTAGGTAAAAAGCAATATTTACCTCAAGCACATTTTTTTGTCTATCATAGAGATAGAGGAAGTGAATTAGAAGCAGCTATTGAAGCTTATATTCACGGAGATTTAAATGAAGAAAATGATTTCTGGACCTGATATTATAGATGATTTATTTTTTGAGATACAAATAGAGAGAGATAGTCTTTTATATGATGTATCTAAAGGTCTTAGAGGAGAAAACAAAGGTATTCCACTCCACTTAGAAGATTTAGACGAAACTATTTCAGGATTTCAAAGAGGATTTTATTACCTTATAGGTGCAGAATCTGGAGCAGGAAAAACTACTTTAGCTGATGATATTCTTTTGGATGTTTATGAACAAATAAAGAATAAACCTCATACTATACTTTATTATAGTTTTGAGATTTCAAAAACTATGAAAAGAGCTAAAATAGCTTCTTATTATATTGCGAAAAAACATGGAGTAAGGATTAATCCTAAAACTATTTTAGGATTAAAACACACTTTAACTAGAGAGGAAACTTTACTTGTAATTGATGTAGCTCCAGATGTAGATAAGTTTTTTAAAGATATCGTATTTGTTGAAGAAACTATTAATCCAACTGGAATCTATAAAGATATCTTCGCTGAATTAGAGCAAGTAGGTAATTTTCAATACGAAGACTATACAGTAGATGGAAAAGTAAAGCAGAAAATTGTAGGATTTGAATATACTGATAAAGAACATTTCTTTATAGTTATGATTGATCACATTGGGCTTTGTGGAAGTGAAAGAGGCCTTAGTAAAAAGGAAAACATTGATAAAATTTCTGAATACTTAGTATATTTTAGAAATAGAGCTTCCATTTCTCCTATTGTAGTTCAACAATTTAACACTGATTTGACTAATTCTTATCGCTCTCAGGAAAATGAAAATACTATTGCCCCAACTAGATTAGATTTTGGAGATAGTAAATATACCTATAGAGACGCGGATGTAGTATTTGGCCTTATTGACCCTGTAACTTACGCAGTTAGAAATATTGCAGGTTATAATGCTACAAACATGAACAATAAATTAAGAGTTAATTTCTTACTTAAAAATAGATATGGCGAAACTAATAGAAGATGGCCATTGATTATTGACCCTATTGGAGGTAAATTTACAGAATTACCTCAAAACCCTACTGCTGAAAAGATCACAGAAATAAATAGAATATGCGAAAGTTTGTAATTTACGATTGGATGAATTATGTAATGGATAATGCAGAACACTGGTTCTATGTTAATCTAGAACATATTAATCAAAACTCGGCTGAGACATTTCCTCTTGGAGAAAAAATCCTTCAAGTATTAGAAAATAAAGAAACAGTTATTTTCTACGACTTTGAGACAGATGCAATTATTGGTAAATTAGATATTTCTACTCTTGAAGATAGAATAATTAAGTTTACAAAAAAGTACCCACATTATGGTCAAGAAATATTTGAAAAGAAATTTTCTAAAGAAGTAGCTGATCTTTTTTGTCAGTATATGATAATTGGTAGATTAAAACATGGAATTAAAGAAAGTTTTTAAAGAAAGTGTTCTGGATTATCCTAGACATTTAGTTGTCTATGCTAAACCTAAAATGGGAAAGACTGATTTAATATCTCGTCTTCCTGATTGTGCTTTAATAGATATTGAAGATGGTACAGAATACGTAACTGGTTATGTTCATAAAGTATATGACCCAGATCCTATTAAGACGCTCGCAAATTTAGACCAAGTATTAGATTGGTTAATAAAAGAAAAACCATATAAGTATGTTTCTTTCGACACTATGACTAAACTCGAAGAGTGTACTATTATTCAAGGTACTCTCGATTATATGAATTCTAGCCAAGGTAAGAAATTTAATGTAATTGATGAGGATCTAATAGAAAGCATTAAAAAAACAAACCCAGAGGAGGCAAAGAAATATGAAAAAGTAAAAGGAGCAAAGTTACCTCACACTAATCCTCACTTTAAGGTAGTAGAAACACTTCCTGAAGGCTATGGGTATAGATGGTCTAGAGAAGCTTTTAAGAGATATTCAGATAAGATGAAATTAGCGGCAGAGAGAGTAATTTTTATTTGCCACATAAAAGATAAGATGATTGAAACTAAAGCTGGAAGTTCTGTCTCAGGAAGAGAAATTGATCTAACAGGTAAGTTAAAAAGTATTACAGCATCATTTAATGACAGTATTGCTTATTTAACTAGAAATAAAGCAGGTAATACATGTCTGTCTTTCAAAGCAGGAGAAGCAGTAGCCGAAGGTACTAGAGATACTAGGCTAAGTAATAATGAATTCGAAATAGGCTTTTGGAACAAACAGTCAGGTAATTACTCAAAGGTGGATTGGTCACCTATCTATCCAGATGAACAACCAATAAAATATTAATTATGTTTACATTCGGAGTAAAGCAGTCTACCAGAACTGCGCAAGAAGACCCTTTTAATGGGGATCTAGTCCTTACAATTAAGGCACTAGTATCAAAGAGAAGCAATATGGTTTTAAGTTCAGGAGCTATGTCAGCTATGGGAGCTCATAGAGACGAGAACTCACAGGAACAAATTTCAGTAGCAGTAGATGAGGAAGGAAATTATCATTTATTTATTAACAATGGAACTATCACAGGAGCTCCATCAGTTAAACTTAATAAAAATGGTACCTTTAGTGATAAAGAGACTTTCAATGCTTTTGTAGAAAAGTTTAATCTAAATACAGATAATGATAATCATCTTAACTTAGAATTCTTTCCACAAGAAGAAGTAGCAGTAGCTCTTTATAGAATAGCAGGAAGTTATTCTCAACAAGAACAAGAAACAAATTTAACAACAAGTACTCCAATACTGGAGCCACAAGAATCATTAATTTAATATGGCAGTTAAAGGAAAAGAAGTAGAAGGATTCAGTCTATGGACTGGAAGATGTAACATGAAAGTAGTTTCTATTAATCCAAATTTGGAAGAAATAATAGAACTTACTGGATTAGAAAATCCTAGAGATCCTGAATATTCAGGAGTAACGCAAGAAGGTAATGCTAAATTAAGATTAGATGTATATTTAAAGAATCCAGAATTAAATATTTCAGCAAAAGCTGTATTTTGGTTAGAAGATGAGCCTCAGGTATCCAAAAGAACTGGAAGTACTCAATACGTAAATAGTGTCGGTAATTCTATTTGGTCTAAGGAAAGCCCTGAATCTAATCCAAATCTTTCTTGGTTCTGGAACAGAGATTACAGAGAGGCTTTTAAAGGAGAAGCTTCTTTATACACTTTTTTACAAGCTTGGTCTAATATTGACACAAGAGCTGAAGACAGTGAAGTTAAATTAGAAACTCCTTTCAGCGATATCGTAGGTGGAGACCTTTCTGAACTTAATACCTTGGTTGAACAACTATTTGATAATGAAGTAGGAGTACTGTTAGGTGTTAAAGATGGTAAATATCAGGTAATATATGGAAACGCATATGTTCCTGGTAGTATTAATTCTAATAAGAGAATTGAAAACCAACTTGAGAATGACAGTAAAGGTGGGTATGACTGGCAAGCTAGTTATCAAGGAAGTCTAGAACTACAGAAGTATACTGGCCAGCCAGAGCCTACTAACACTGTATCTTCAGATACTATTGACGTAGAAGCTGTATTAGGTCAGTGATAACTAAGGAAAATATCCTCAATTTATTATCAGAAGAAGAAATCTTTGAAAGATATCTAGGAATGAGTGTTCAGTTTACTAAGGGGGTAACTAATCCCCTTAGAACTGACAACTCTCCTGATTGTTATTTTATAATAGGTAGAAAGAAAATATTCTTTATGGACTATGCTCAACCAGACTATGGTGGAGATTGTTTTGAAGTCTGTGCTATTTATTACAGATATCAATTACCTGGAGATTTTTATAAAGTTCTTCAAGAGATCAACCGAGATTTTAATTTAAATTTAGAAAAAGAAACAGTTCAGCCTACAAGGCCAAAAAGAAAAGATTTTGAAAAAAAGTATATCCCTAAGCCCAGAGCTAGGATAAAAGCCAAAATAAGAAAATTTGATAGGGAAGATCTTGAATATTGGGAACAGTATGGAATTAAAGAGGAAACTCTTCGCAAATATAAAGTTTTTAGAGCAGATTTTGTCTGGATAAATGGAGACCCTTACTATGAATATAGTACAGAAAAATGTTACGTCTATCTTTTCTCAGACAACACTTTAAAAATATATAGACCTAGTAAAATCTCTTATAAATGGAGAACTAATAGTCTAATTACCCAAGGTTATGATCAACTTCCTGAAAAGGGAGAATTATTGATAATAACTAAATCTCTTAAAGATGTCATGACTTTACATGATATGGGTTATATTGCAATAGCCCCTCAAGCAGAGGGCCATACAGTACCAGAAATTCAAGAACTAAAAGAAAGATTCGAAAGAATTGTAGTATTTTTTGACAATGATATTCCTGGAGTTAAAAGTAGCATTAATCTAACTAAAAAGTTAGGACTTGACTATTTTAATATTCCTAAAGAATACCAAGAAAAAGATCCTTCAGATTTTATAAAAAAATATGGTAAAGAAGCTTTAAGAAAGCTTATGAGTAAAAAAGGATATGACAATACATGAAAGAATTTTAGCTCATTCCATTAGAACAGGAGATTCAATTTCTAAATCTTCTAAAGCTTTTGGAAAAGGTAAAAATTTTATCCATCAGTCTATCATGAATGCTAGTACATCCGCTCAAAGGATGTTTAGACTTCGCGAAAGACTTGTTGGACTACCCCTTCCTTATAAAGGAGGGGACCCGAAGAATGTACTTATAATTGGAGATACACATTTTCCATTTATGAGAGAAGGGTACCTTCTTCACTGCCGAAAGGTTCAAGAAAGATATAATTGTGGTACTGTAGTACATATTGGAGATGTTATAGATAATCACTATAGTAGTTTTCATACTTCAGATCCAGACGGATATTCAGCAGGAGAAGAATTAACTAGAGTAAAAGACGATTGTTTCATAGCTAACAAAATGTTTCCTGAGGTTAAAGTATGTCGTGGAAATCACGACTTAATACCTTGGAGAAAAGCTATGGAGGCTAAACTCTCAAGAGATTGGTTACATGATATTAACGATGTTTTAGGACTAGATGGATGGGAATGGGCAGATGAATGGGTCATAAACAATATTCGTTATATTCATGGAACAGGAACTTCTGGAGAGTTTGCTGCTTATGATAAAGCTTTGAATAGAAGAATTTCTACAGTTCAAGGACATATTCATTCTGCAGCCAATATTAGATACTCAGCTTCTCACAAAGATATAATCTTTGGGATGCAAGTTGGATGTGGAGTAGATGAAGAGTCTTGGGCTTTTGCCTACAATAAAGGATCTAAAAAGAAGTGGATAATATCTTGTGGGGTTGTTATAGATGACAAAGCTATAATTATTCCTATGGAATTATGATAGAACACTTTAATTTTCATGAATCTTGGGTTCCAATAGTAAAACCAGCTATAGAAAGCCAAGATTTTTTAAGAGTTCTTAAGAGAATTCAGTCTGGTAAGGTAACTCCGCACCCTACTCAGATGTTTAGAGCTTTTGAGATGCCTCTATCTGAGGTAAGATTAGTATTTTTAGGACAAGATCCCTATCCACAACCTGGAGTGGCTACTGGACTTGCTTTTGCAAGTAAAGAAATGACTCCATTCCTTCAAATAATGTTAGAAGAATTAGAAAAGACACCAGATTTCAATGAATTTTTATTTTTTCAGAATACTGAATTACTACATTGGGAAAGACAAGGTATTCTTTTATTGAATTCAGCTCTAACTACTTATGAAGGCAGGTCAGGCACTAATAGCGAATGGCATCCAGTTATGCAGTCTATATTAGATAACATGCCGCCAAAGATTTTTGTAAAATTTGGAAAGAAAGCACAATTATTTAGAACGAAAGGTATATCACTCCAATTTGCTCACCCAGCAGCAGATACATATGGAGATAAAAAATTATTCAGAGGAAGCAATTGCTTTAATCTAATTAATAAACATCTTTCAAAAAAAATTAAATGGGACGCTTAGTAAAAATAGTCTCTACTAGAGACAAAACCGTAACAAGACTTGAAGATTTCGAAGGAACCACCTTTGCTGATCTTAAAAGGGCTCACTCTTTCGAGGGTATGGCAGCAACAGTCAGAGAAACTAAAGTAAATCTAGAGCATGATGACGCTCAACTCCCACAAGAAGACTTTACAGTGTTTTTATCACCTACTAAAGTTAAAAGTGGGGCCAATCCTACCTCCATGTCAGATAGTCAGCTTTCTGAGTTATTTTCAGACTTGGAAGAACTTTTTGATGAGTGCGCAAGTGAATACATAGAAGTTAATCCTTCAGTAATAACAGGTGTAAATACTCTTAAAAGAGAATTGTTTGTAGGAGGAGTATCAGAAAATGCTGGTGCAAAAATATCAGTAAGAAATATTAGCTCCGAAGATCTTGATTTATTAGCAGAGGCAGAAAATTTCTAGTCATGAAACCAGTCAAATTGGTTAATACAGAAAAATTAAGGAAAACATATTGGGAGAAGCTTGAACAAGCTTCTTCCGATTTTCCTGAATATAAATTTATTAAGCCTAAATTATCTTTAACTTTAAAAAAATATGCAAGAGATCATCGTAGAATGCTGCGAAACAGTATTTGATAATGTTACCCTTATTGAAGATTTAACTGATACTTATTGGGAAGCCAGTGAATTTGGATTAAAAATACATTTGCCAGAAGTCTTATTCTCAGATGGAAGAATAAATCACTTATTAAGAGATTTATACTTATTTCTATTTTTTGAAAAGACAAGAAATGGGTATAGGGTAAAAGAATATGTGTGTAGAAAAACTCTCACATATCAAGAATGGAGAACAAGCTTCATTCATAGTCATGTAAGTGGAGGGAATACTTGTTTAGGAAGTGGCCCTTTAAGAAATTTTATTTCACTTTTAGATGAACTAGATGAAGACGAAGATCCAGAAACTACTCTAATTTCATTTTTCTTAAATTGGGATAGTTTTTTAAAGTGGGAAAGTAGACAAGGAGGACCTTATAAAAGAATATCAAATGTCTTAAATTATGGGTCTGAAAATAGTGCAAGAATAGAGGGTTTAGAGGACGCTCTTTCAATACTTAAAAGAACTGGAGTTACAGTAAGAATAGTAGATAAAGAATGTGTAGTAGATAAGGCCGAAATTAGAGATATTTTATTAAATGATTTCGATTTTAAAAGATTTTTAATTAGTATTACTAGTGATGGAGTTCCAGGAAAAGTTCCTCCTATTGATATTCAATTATTTGAAATCGAAAGAGATCCTCCATTATTGTCTTCAGCAATTAGCAAATTCTTTGATAATCAAGAAATATCAGTAATTACTAGTGATCAAAAACTCGAAGACGGAGTTCACCCAGAACTACTAAATTTAGTATGTTCTAAATTAAATCAAAAATTAAAAACAGCACAATATGTCATTGAGCAACGATAACTCGAAAAGAACTTTAAACGAAATTAAAAGTAATAAAAAAATTCCTCTAACTTTATCTTCTGAACTAATATCTAGAATAGGCTTTATGCACTATATGGTAGGAAGAAAAGAATGGAGTGGAGTTTTAATTTTTAGAGAAGTAGAAGGATCTATAGAAGATTTAAATAATCTTAAACTTTATGCAGAAGATATTTATCCAATGGATATTGGTAGTGCAGCTTACACAGAATATGAAGTAGCTGGGGAATCAATAACTGATATTTATGATCAGTTTAACATATTGGACGAGGAAAATGATGAACAAGTTAAGAAATTAGGGCATATACATACACACCACAGTATGGAAGCTTATTTTTCTGGAACTGATATGGGAGAATTGCATACAAATGCAGATCAACATAGTTATTATTTATCTCTAATTGTTAATTTTAACATGGAATTTGTCGCAAAAGTAGGTATTTATTCGCCAAAAGCAAGTTCTACGCTTGAAATAAATGGAAGCAAAGGTAAAACAACTATTACTCTTCCCCCACAAGAAGAAAATTTAATTCTACATGATTGTGAGATTGAGTATGAACAACCAGAATGGTTTGTAGATCAGTTTACCAAAATACAAGCGAAACAAAGAAGTTCTTATGCATTTGAGCGTAAACGTACTACTATCTTTCCAGGGTATCAATCTCAAATAAAACAGCCTGAATTATTTACTGATGATGATATATGGAAAGGTGACCCTTGGAAACTGGACCCTTTTAAAGATTCCTCTATTGTTGCTCTAGATAAAGATGATTTTGATTTTGATCCAGAGACAGCAAAAAGAGAAGACTTAGAAAGAATAATTTCTATTTTAGCTGCACAAGACACAGAAACTAAAAATTCTATGTGGGTAAATTTGCTTAACTTAAAGAGAGATGTCGAAAGAATTGGAGGAGAAACTAATAAGTATGTAGCAGGGTTAATTGAAGATGTAGAACAAGAAGTAGTAGATGCTGTATTAGAGATTTTCCCTTCAGTAGATGATGATGGGGCTGTAGTAATAGCAAAAAGATGTATTAACATTTTGTCTACAGTTAGTGTAGATATGAAAATTCCAGCAGATATAATTACACAAGGTTTACGTGCTTTTATAACTTATCAAGAGCATGTCTCATATTAAAAAATTATGAAAAAAATTGAAACTCGTATAAGATTTTCTGATTCCCCTTGGATGAAGAATCTACCAACAGTTACTATTGGAGGACTTGGAGGAATAGGATCTTGGTTAACTTTCTTTATTGGAAGGTTTGGAGGTAGTATGACTCTCTATGATTTTGATACTGTAGAAGATTCAAATCTTGGGGGACAATGCTACGGGAGATCTTATTTAGGAAAAACTAAAGAAGCAGCAATGGTTGCTATTCTTGATGAATTTTGTGACAATAGAGATGTATTTACCTTTGGTAAATTAGAAGAAGATTCTATGGTTTCTGAATATTGTTTTGCATGTTTTGATAGTATGTCTGCTAGGAAAGCAATGTTTGAGGCTTGGAAGAAATTAGAAAATAGAAAGTTATTTATAGACGGAAGAATGTTAGCAGAAGCTTACCAGATTTATGTAGTAACTCCTGGCCAAGAAGAAGAGTATGAAAAGACTCTATTTGAGGATGATGAAGTAGAGGATTTACTATGTAGCTACAAAGCTACTACTCATTGTGGTGCTGGTATTGCCCATGATATGACTGTTATCTTTACTAATTTTTTAACTAATTTAGAAGAAGATGTTAGAGTTGTTCCTAAGAGAATTAATAATCTTCTTCCTTTAATGCATAAAGATGTATATTAGTGGAAATCTTGGAGGTCATAGAACAGAGGAGAATGCATTATACTTAAACTTAAAAGGAGAATATCTTCCTTTATTTTTTGTTTTAGAAAAATGTCCTAGTATTCCTTGGAGAGGTAATCCACATCTACAGGCTTGTAGTATATTAGAAACTTTTGACGAGAGTAGTATAGCGGAGATTAGAAACAGATGGCTGGCTATGCACAATAATAACAGTCAAGGTATAGTTTATAACAGTAGATTCAATGGTGTATATCAAGGATCTGGAAGTAAATTTAATATAGATAATTATCAAGGATATATTACTTGTATTAAAAAAAGGCATGTGGAGCTAGCGATACTTGCTTACTATTCAGGTTTTGATATTCCAGACGATATATTAGTAACTTTTTCTACCAAAAACATTAGAAGAAATTGGAAAGTAATTAAAGTAGATTCCTTAAAAAATATTTTCTATATTCCTACTATCCCTAAATTTAAAAGTATGGAAGAATTGAATGGTTATATTGCGGAGGTAAAAAATATAGCTTTTGAAGGGATCGACTAATAGAAGAAAAGGACATAACTTTGAGAGAGAGATAGCAAAAGTATTAAGAGAAATGGGCTATAGGGAGGCTCTAACAAGTAGACAAGCTTCAAGACTATACGATGATTGTAAATTAGATATTTGGGGAGTACCTTTGAACGTACAAATTAAAAACGTAAAGGTCCCCCAAAATCCTACTACTATCATACGTCAAATGAAGAGAGAAGTTGAACAAAGATTAGAACCAATAGAGAAGAGAATGGATAAACCCTTTGTCGTAATTCAAAAATCTAACAGAGAAGTTAAGGTTTTTGTGGAAATGAGTTTAGATGATTTCAAAACGTACTTCGAAAAAAAGGATAGCTCTGATTGATGGAGACTTTCTGATCTGGGTTGCAATATACCCTAAGAAGACTGTAAGCGAAGACGGAACTAAAAATTACGAAGAAAAGACCTTAGAGGAAGCTAAAGAGGATTTCGATAAGTTTTTAAATCAAATCTTAAATACTACAGATGCTACTGATTATTTAGGATTTATATCAGATAAAAGTTTTAGGCATGAAATAAACCCTAATTATAAGGCTCAAAGAGCTAAGGGAAAACCTAATCATTTTAAAGAAATGAAGGAATATGCTTTAACTAAATTTGAGTTAATTAAAGATTTAGAAGCTGACGATTGTGTTAGAATATACAAGAAAAGGTTAAAAGACAGTTTTATTGTTTCTAATGATAAAGATGTCTTAATGTTAGAGGGTAAACATTTTAATCCTCAAAAACAGGAGTGGATAGAAACTACAAAAGAAAAAGCGGAGTTATTCTTTTGGACTTCTATGATTACTGGAGATACTGTAGATAACATAAAAGGAATACCTAAAAAAGGAATTAAGTATGCAAAAGAATTACTAACTTCTCCTCCTTACAGAGAAAAAGTGTTTAACGCGTATGTTGAGCATTTAGGAGAGAGAGAAGGCATAGAATGGTTTTACAAAAACTATATGTGTCTTAGTATACTTGAGGACTGGGAGGTTCCAACTATTGATGAATAAGGAACCTACAAAAACTTTAAAGTACTTATTTCCTGCTTTAAAGTTATCTTGGGATGATAAATTTAGACATTTTATGAATAGAGTTCATACTCAAAAAGGCATTATAAATGCATTTTTATATGATACTAACAGGAATATTCCTGAATATTCAATATTAATAGTCTTAGATCCTAAAAGATTTAATAGGTATGAAGTTGCGGAAAAGACCTTAAGAGAACACGAATCTTATGTAGATGACTACGAAATAGAAGGACATCCAGTTTTTGTGCTTAAATTATCAGCTAAATTTTATTCAACTTATGATAACTTTTTGTTATCTAAGTATTCTAAAATGTATTCTGATGAAACAATTCAACTTTTTGGAGTTCAATTCTCTGACTCTAAAGTTGTAAAAGTATTAAGAAAGGACAAAACTCTAGGAGAAACCTTAGTTAAAGATTTAGGACTTAAAGGATTATCAGCTCTTGCTGATGAATACGATAGTATAATAGACGATGGAGAATTCATTACCAGAACCAGTATTAATCCACAAACAAGTAGTAATAGCTAATGTCAAGACAATGTCTGATAGCTCTATTAGACTTACCGTGGATTTATTAGGAGGAAATGCAGACGATTTTAAGAATGCTTTCCTCCTAAAATCTTTAGATGCTACAATGATATTAGGTCAAACTGATATAATGGAAAACGCAATTGAAGAAACACAAGAAGATTTATCTTGATTACTTTGGATATGTAGAAGGAGATTTTGTACCTTGTGAAATATGTGGAAATCCAGCCGTGGACATTCATCATATTGATGCTAGAGGTATGGGAGGATCTGATTCCAAAGACTTTATAGAAAACTTGATGGCTCTATGTAGGAGTCATCATGATTTCTATGGAGATAAGAAAAAGTATAAAGATTTTTTAAGAAATATACACACGAGTGTAGTAAATAAAAAAAATGAGTAATTGGGAAGATAGTGAAGATTATAAAATAATACAGCATGAACGCAAAAGAATTAATGATTGGCAACTATGTCAAAGACCCTTATGAGAAAGAAATAAGATTAGTATCTGTTGATGCTAAATATAGTAAATGAGAATAGCAGTAGACTTTGATGGTACTTGTACCAAACATGATTATCCAAGAGTAGGGGAAGATACTCCCTTTGCGGAATCAGTAATTAAAAGATTAGTAAAAGAAGGGCATCGAATAATTCTTTATACAATGAGGTCTGGGAAAGAATTAGAAGATGCAGAACAATGGTTTATAGATAAAGGTATTCCTTTATATGGAGTAAATGTAGAACCTAATCAACATACTTGGACAGCTAGTCCTAAATGTGACTTTGATTTAACTATTGACGACAAAGCTTTAGGTACTCCTCTTATATTCCCTATAAAAGAAAGAGCATACGTAAATTGGTTGGAAGTAGAAAAGATTCTAGAAAAGCAAGGAGTTCTTAGTAAGAAGTAATAAATATAGAGTGTTTTAGATATTTTTACATATCTTCGCTCTCTTATGCTTAAAAAAATGAACACATTATTAGAGTACTTTAGTTATGATGAGATAGCCTCGGATACTTGGTTGTCTAAGTACGCAGCACCTGGAGAAACTACTCCAGATGACATGCATTGGAGGATGGCAAAAGAATTTGGTAGCGAGTTGTATAAAAAAGTAAATTTACATACTTTTAATACTCTTCCAGATGATTTGTCTTCTGTAGGAAAGAAGGTTTTTAGTGAATTAATAGAGTTAAGTGAAGAAGAAGTACAAAGAAAGGTCTATGAGAAGTTTAAAGACTTTAGCAGAATAGTTCCTCAAGGGTCAGTAATGACTGTACTTGGTAGAAAAGATATAATAGGCTCATTATCAAACTGTTTTGTAATAGGCAAACCAATAGATTCCTATGGAGGAATATTTCAGTTTGACCAACATATGGGCCAATTAATGAAGAGAAGAGGAGGAGTAGGAGGAGAACTTAGTTCTTTAAGACCTAAAGGAGTTAAAACTAGAAACGTAGCTAAAACATCTACAGGAGCAGCATCTTTTGCTCACAGATTTTCTAATACTACTAATGAAGTAGCTCAAGACGGCAGAAGAGGGGCTTTAATGCTTACTATGCTTGTAATGCATCCTGATATTAAGGAATTTATTAACTTAAAGATTGATCAAGTATCTGTAACTGGAGCTAATATATCTGTACAACTTACAGATAATTTTATGCGGAAAGTAGAGAGAGATGAAGACTTTATATTACAGTGGCCTGTAGAGGGATTTGATCCTTCTTATTTTGTAGAGAATTCTGATAATATTGAATATGATGTCTTATACCCTCTTAACTATACTGAAGTCACAGATGGAGATGAAACTGGTTACTTTAAAAAAGTAAGAGCTAAAGAAATTTATGACTTAATTGTTAAGAATGCTCATGCTCATGCAGAACCTGGGCAAATGTTTGTAGATAGACACCATAATTATTCTCCTGATGGAGTATATTATGAATATAGAATGGTAACTACAAACCCTTGCGGAGAAATAGGCATGTCAGCTTACGATGCTTGTAGACTTATTTGCTTAAATATGTACTCTTATGTACTTGATCCTTTCTCTAAAGACAGTAAGTTTGATTTTGAAGCATTTGAGGAAGATGCTTTCTTTCAACAGTTGCTCGCGGATGTTCTAGTAGATCTTGAAGCAAAAGCAATAGAAAGGATTATTCGTAAGGTAGAATCAGATCCTGAAGACGATAGTATCAAAAAAATAGAATTAGAACTCTGGAAGAAGATAAAGGATGTATGCCTAAAAGCTCGTAGAACAGGCTCTGGGTTTACAGCTTTAGGAGATACTCTTGCAGCTCTTGGAAAACCATATTCTATGGAATCTGAAGATACTATTGCAAAGATTATGAAGACTAAGATGTCTGGAGAACTTAAGTGCACTATAGATCTTGCTCTATTAGAAGGTCCTTTTACAAATTGGGATAGAGATAGTGAATATCTATGTGAAGGGTTTAAGAGAACAGGAGAAAATGATTTTTTCCAAATGCTTTTGGAAGAGTTTCCTGAGGAAATAGAGAGAATGATAAAATATGGAAGAAGGAATGTATCCTGGTCCACAGTAGCTCCTACTGGAACTGTAAGTCTTATGACTCAAACTACTTCAGGAATGGAACCATTATTCTCTCCTTACTATATGAGACGTAAGAAGATAAATGAAAATGATACTAATTCTAGAGTAGACTTTGTGGACGAATTAGGAGTTAAATGGCAAGAATATCCTATATTACATCCTAAGTTTAAAGAGTGGTTGAAAATTGAATACAAACCTCTTACTGATGGAGATTCTCTTACTGATGAAGATATATCATTATTAGATAATAAATCTTTAGGAGATTTATTCTTTA
>Ga0070750_10000733_pt1 | contig 18145 bp, 19 predicted proteins | sample VirMetDEL_Nov_24_FD_77013 | JGI IMG/M metagenome (GOLD analysis project Ga0070750, IMG submission 77013) | Aqueous microbial communities from the Delaware River and Bay under freshwater to marine salinity gradient to study organic matter... | ecosystem: Environmental > Aquatic > Marine >...
TAAGTTTGTATAAAACTAATCATTAACCTACAGGCTCATTCGAGCCTTTATTTTTCCAAGGAGCAACAATGAGTCTTACAAATCCCTCAGTAGTGTACAAGCCTTTTAAATATCCGTGGGCTGTAGAGTTTGCAGTACAGTCAGAGAAAGCCCATTGGGGTGAATGGGAAGCCAAGTTACAGGATGATGTAGCACAATGGCAGTCAGGTAAATTAACTAGAGCAGAAAAGAATCATATAACTCAGATACTTAGACTGTTTACTCAAAGTGATGTAGCAGTAGGTACTAATTATCTTGAGTATTACATACAGAAATTTAAGAACAATGAGATTAGAGCTATGCTCACTAGCTTTACTAACAGAGAGTTTGTGCATCAAAGAAGTTATGCATTGCTTAATGATACTTTAGGATTACCTGAAGAGGAGTACTCTGCTTTCCTAGATTATAAACAGATGAAAGATAAGATAGAGTTTATGAGTGACATAGATGTTACTACTCTATCAGGGTTAGGCAAATCTTTAGCTAGATCCGTAATGAATGAGGGTATGTCTTTGTTCTCAGCCTTTGCTATGCTACTTAATTATCAAAGAACAGGTAAGATGAAAGGCATGTGTGAGATTGTAGAGTGGTCAGTACGAGATGAGACTATGCATTGTGAGGGCATGGTTAAATTGTTTAGAGAGTTTTGTAAAGAACATCCAAGAATAGTTACAGATGAATTTAAGAAAGATATATATCAAATGTTTAGAGATGGTGTTAAGTTAGAAGATGCTGTAGTAGATACAGCCTTTGAGATGGGTGCTGTTAAAGGTCTTACTGCTGATCAAGTTAAGCATTACATTAGATACATAGCAGATAGAAGACTAATTCAGTTGGGATTAAAAGGAAACTTCAAGGTTAAAGAAAATCCTCTTGAGTGGCTTGATTGGATAGTGGGTGGTGATACCCTTAAGAATTTCTTTGAGGGTGTTGTAACTGACTACAATGCATCAGGAATGACAGGTGATTGGGGTTGGGGAGACTCAATTAAAAAAGAAGAAAAGATTGCTGCATGAGATTAATCTTATTAATATCCTTACTTTTTAATCAAGTATTTGCAGGTGATATAAAACTAGGTGAAACAAAGTTTATGAAAAACTGTAAACAATGTCATGGCCCAGCAGGTATGGGCCTAGCTAGTTATCCGAAAGTGTCAGGAAATAGTATAGAGTATACAACTAATAGATTAAAAAAGTATAGAGATGGTATTGAGATAGGACCAAACTCATCCTTAATGATAATGATGGCTAGATCTTTATCAGATACAGATATAAAAAACCTAGCTACATATTTAAAAGATGCAAAAAGATAACAGTTTATTATGATTAAATTTATTGCAACAATTATAATGTTTTATGTTGCTTCTTTATACCCACCTATATTTGTAGGGCTGTATGTATATTATGTGACTATCTAGTTTTGTTGCATAGGCATTAATCTAGGGGCTTTTGATATTCCTCTATACCTCCTAACAGCATCTGCATATTGTTTTGTTTCGGATAAAGATTTACCTTCTGGATTAAGCTCTTGATCTTCTGCATATCTTCTTGCAATAAATTCTCTCTCATTACCTGACAAATTTTTATATTGTAAGTATCCAATTAATTTATATTGATCATTAGTTATTACTTTTCCTGTTCTTAAATCAATACCAGTGCGTTTAAAATTTTCTTTAGTAAGTTCAAAAGATTTCTTAATCATTTTTTTTAATTCTATTATTTTTCCTTCATCAGGTATTCTTTGATACCTTTCATCATTTTCAATTAAAGGTAAAACTAATCTTTCTAATTGTGCCATTGAGTTTGAAATAATAACATTGTCATAAGCTCTTATACCTGAAGGAGTATACAATTTCCAAGGTTGCATACCTAATCTTATTATTTCTTTTTCAATTTTATTTCTTTTAGGAGTTATTTTTATACCTGTAATGTTATTAAAAAATCCTCCAGCAGTTGTTGGTGGGCCTAATCTAAAATATTGAACAGCCTGTTCTAAATCTTCTTTACCATACATATTTCCTAATAAATGTGGAGGTATTTTATTTTTAATTTGATTATTAAATTGAGATAAAAATGCATTCTTATCTGAATCTAATAGTATATCTACAGGTAAATCTTTTGGATCTCTTGAAACTAAACCTTCCGAACTCATACCCTCAAAAAATTCTCTAAAAGGTTTTGTTGGCTGTAAAAATCTACCAGTAAAATCAAATAAACCTTCTGATAAATATCTAGAAAGAACTTCTGCTGGTGCTCCTTCTCTAACTGCGTCAAGAAGTTTACCTACTATAGGAAATAATTTTACATCTTTAGCTTTCATTCCTGCTATAGCTTCTTCAATGCCTTCCGTTGAAGGCATGTCTGTTCCTTTATCTTTTGCATTATCTGATCTAGCTATAAAATCTCCTACAGCAAAGTATGGTGCAGCAGGAAAAAATGCTTTCATATTAAATACATTAGCTTCATCTGTATCTACAAAAGGCAGGGTTGTTCTAAAATTATCCCATGTATCTTGTTGATTTATTTTAACTCCATTTTCATCCTCCATATCTCTATACATATAAGCTGCTGTCAATACAGATGAACCAACTACTCCTTCACTAAATGCTTTAGATCCTTTTGCATACAATATTTGTCTGTCTCTAACATCCATATTTTTTCCTATCAAGGCTTTTGTCATGTCTTGTACCCCTGATAGTGATCCAATAGGAGAATACCTGTACTGAAAATTTATAGCATTAGCCATAAATCTAGGGAAAGGTGCTATTACAGATAGTGTAGGTATATTTTCAAATGTTTTTATAAAGTAGTGAGCTAAAGTTTCTCCTGCTGCTTCAGGTTGAAATGGAATTAATCCTGATTTATCACCAAATCCTACGTCATTAAATTGTCTCGTAAAAGTACCTTGCATTGCTTCTTTAGTTGCTGCTTTTAATATATCTTCAGGAATTGGTATATCTTTAGATATATAATCTTTATATAAATCTTTACCTGTTGCTTTTAAATATCTATTTACAGAGGATGTAAATATAGCCTTTCTAAAAAAAGTATCTTGAGCCAAGTTTAAAGTGCTTAAAAATCTACCAAACCTAGATATTTCTTCTCTTCCTGTTTCACCTACCATTAAAGTATTTGTTAAAGTATCTCTTATAGCTGGATCAAATTTTAATATTTCATCAGCTTCAAGAGTAGTTAAACCATAGTTAGACATTTTACTCCATTCAAGTAAAGCATCTCCAGGTTTTATACTTTCAGCAACATTTAAAATTTTAGGATCTGCACCTAAAGGAACAGCAATACCTCTTACTGTTTTTTGAAATAAACTTTCAAATAATTTTGCAGCACTACCAAAAGCTAAGCCTGTAGTAGTTCCCATAACATTTACATTGGTAGTAGATATAGCAGAAGTAACCCACACTTTTGATTCTCTTTCAAGACCTCTAAATCCAGATAAAACTCTAGAAAATATACCTGGATTATATTGTTGTTGAGTTAATTTTTCTATAAACTCCATAGATGTTGGATCTTGACCTACCATCTTATTATATATTTTACTTACATATGAATAAGGTTGCATTGTTTTAGCTGAGTCAGATAAAGTAGTACCCATCATCTCACTCATTTGTTTAGGTGTAATATTATATTTTGCTAACTTATCTATTAAATCTTCTTTCACTCTTTTAGTATAAGTTTCAGCATCAATTCCTGCTTTTCTTGCTGCATCTTTTACAGTTAAAGCATCTATTTTATCTAGCTTTCCTATTACATCATTTACTGCTTCACCTATTAGTTGCATAGCACTACTTTCTTTAATTCTAAAGTCCGTGCCTTTTCCCTTTAAAAAATTTTCAGCTTCTTCTTTAGTGCTAAAAGTTTCTATTAATTTTCTATCACCCTTTTTTAAAACTTGATATTTTGTTACAACTTTAGGCCCATATTTTTTTAAATCATTTAGCATAATATGCCCTGCAATTTTTACAGTTACAGGATACAATTTTGTTTTTACTTGAGTTTGAAATATATCTTTTTGTTTAGGAGATAAAGAATCTATTTGAAATCTACCATCTACATCATCAAAAACTTCTGATAATTCTTTATCACTTTTAGCTAATAAATCTACTATTTCTTTTTCTTGTGGATTTTTAGTTTTAAGAGCCACACCTTTTTCTATATTTTTAGTAAATTCTTTTATAGTTTTTTCACTCTGATCTAATTCTTTTGTTAATCGTTTTGATAAAACAGGTATGCCTAATGCATCTGCTCTAGCTGATATACCACCAAAGACAGTACCAACAGCAGCACCTAAAGCTATATTAGTATAATCAAAAGTTTCTTTTCTATATTGTTGTATAGCTAAGTCTTCAGCTAAACCTGCACCATATGCACCTACAGCACCTTCAACAGCAGCACCTACACCCATTGCTTTAAGTTTTTGTCTAGATACAAATCTTTTTAAATCCCCCTCTAAACTATCTAATTTTTCTTTTGATAGTTTTTTCTTTGCAGGATCTTTTAATAAAGCATCTTGTGCTTTTTGTTTGAGCACATCTTTACTTAACTTTAAAGCAGTTTTAGAACCTGCTAGTGAAAACAATTTACCTACACCTAAACCCATATAACTTGTTATGTCAGTTACAAGAGCTTGTCCTACGTCAGCAAATGCTTCAAACTTATTATATCCACCATCAATTATAGGAATAGAATCCCATAAAGTAAAAGCAAATCCTGCTGCTGTTCTATCATCTACATTAGCACTATTAGTCCATAACAACTCTTGTGATAAGTCAATATTGTTGTATTCTACATGCCTCATGTGATTTGCAAATCTTCTTACATATTCTTCTCTAGTTTCTCCCTGTTGTTGATTACCTTTTTTATCAAATCTAGCTATCATATAATCTTGTATACGATCAAAGTAATCATCATTTTTATACAACTCATCATATTTAATTTCTAAATCAACAGTTGTATCAGGAGGTTGAGATACTCCTGGAATAGGTTGTTTGGTTTGTTGTTGTGGTGTAGCAGCTTGTGGCATATAAGATAAAACTTTATCTCTATATATAGCAGTTTGTTGATTACCGCCTTGTTTATCTATTAATGTTTCACCACCATTGTAAGCTTGTACAATTTTATCAAAATCATCTCCATACTTTTTTTGTAGTGTAGATAAAAATTTAGCACTACCTTCAATATTTTCTCTAGGATCTAATGGATTTTTAACACCATAAGAATTTCTTATTAAAGGCATTAACTGCATCATACCTAATTCTCCTGATTCTCCTTTGGCATTAGGATCAAAGTCAGATTCAGTTTTAGCAATTGCTTTTAATAAAGCAGGAGATAGGTCATATTTTTTTCCAAACTCTTCAAACAAATCATCATACTCTGTAGCCTTTAAAAGAACTTCATCTTTTTGTTCTACAGGTGATGGTGGAGGTGGGGTGTCAGGTTGTTGTGATTCAGCAATTTGTTTAGATAAAATTTCAAATGCTTCTTGTTGCTCCTCTTTAGTTAATTCATCAGGAGAATCTATACTCATTCCGTTTACAATATATGTATTCATTTTTTTGGTTTATATGTAGTGCCTGGAGTAATTCTAATCGGACTGTTTTTACTTTTTAATGTTTGTTCAAAGTCTTGTGCACCTTTTCTTTTTGGATCTACGTCTATTGGTTTGTTACCTTCAGGATAATAATAATTCCTAGGTAAAACTGTATCTCTATATGCAGCAAATGAATCACGCACTTTAGGTGCTTTTCCTGATAACTCTAATTCTTTTAAATCTTTAAGAAAATCACCTGTAACAGAAAGACCATTTCTTCTCATAATAGGTGCTAAAGCCTCTGAAAGTCTATTGTTATACTCCTGTGCAATTTCGTTAGCTTGATCTTCAGTTGCTGCACCTATGGGTATTAAATTACCAGTGTTAGGATCTAATTGACCTAACTTTTGGAACACTAGTTTTCTATCCATAATACCCATTATTGTTTTAAGATCTGCTCTTACAGCAGCATCATCTTCGTTTGATCCTTTATAAGTAGATCTTAAAATTATTTGTTGTTTTTCTAACTTGTTAAATTTATTTTGTAATTCAGGATCGTCAGGATTATTTATTAGTAAATTTTTAACTTGTGATAATTGATTTTCTAGTATGTTTGCTTGTTGATCTCCTGTTCTAGTGCTAAGTAATAATTTATCAACTTGAACATTTAAAGGATCAAGAGGGGCTGGTGCTTGTTTATCTGACAATTCTTTTAATGACATACCTACATCAGCAGCATAGCTTTCACCAATTCTAGAAGTATCTACATTTAAACCAGGTATAAATGTTTTACCTGATGGTGCAGTCATACCTGTAATATCTTTATATGCTTGTTGTGCATTTAGTTCTATTCTTTGTTTTACATCTAATACATCATTTTCATCTCTTGATTTTATAAAGTCTTGTAATCTAGATGGATTGTCTCTAGCTAAAGTTTTAAATTCGGTAAGTAATTCAGGACTTTCCATAAGTGCAGCCACAGTTGATGGGCCTAACTTAGGTGCTATAGATCTAATCTCTGCAACTCTTTGTTTTAACTCTGTTCTTATTTTCTTTTCTTGTTGTTTAGCAGTTTTAATTTCTATAGCACGTTGCTGATATCTTTTTTCAGCAGTTGCCTCTGCTCTAAGTCTGTCTTCTTTTAAACCTTCTGCTAAAGATTGTGCAAATCCTGCTGCAAATGAAGATATACCCATTATTGTAACTCCTCTTCAGGCATTTCTTGTGGTAATTGTTCTGCTGATGGTCTTGCCATTAAACCTTTTTGTATAGGCATTTCATCTTGCATTATAACTTCTTCCTCTGGTACTTGTTGTTGCTCTTCTTCTAATGCTTCTTCTAAATATTTTTTTACAAATCTATAAGGAACTCTATTTTTTTCTTGTTCTTGTTTGTAAGAATCTATATATTTAATGTCAGCACTCTCAGCAACAAATCTCATTAATTCTTTAACATAAGGATTAATTAAAATACTTACATCAAGATTATGTATTCCATTCATAGTTCCAGATACAGTAAGCATTTCTGTAAGCTGATCAATAGATACACCATTATCTATAGCTTTTAAAAAAGAATCCTCTGTCTTTTCATTTAAAAGTCTTTCAGCATAAAAATCAACAGCCTCATCAACTGTTGTTAATTGAGTAGGTCTTTCCCAAGGATATGCACCTGGTTCTTTAGTTAAAGACATCCCAGGTATTGGGCCTTGTAATAAATCAGGACTCAGTTGAATTGTCATCTTTTAATTCCATTCTCATTTTACGAACCTTGGCAACATGCCCTGCCATAATTTTAATCATGTCAGTTTCTTTATCTTCAGTATCAGATTCTTTTTTCATAGATGGTGACATAAAACCTTTTAATTTTTTCTTTTCTTTTTTAGGTTTCTTTTTATTTGTAGCACCACTTAGTATAGCTACTACTTCAGCTTCTACTTTTTTATCATAGTCTTCTGTGTTTAACATTTATAAATCCTTATTAAAATAGCTTAATTATTTTGTCAACAACTTTAGGAGCAGCTACTTTAAATACCTCTCCTGCTACAGCCCCCATAACTCCATTGTTACCTTCTTTTAATGAGTATTTAGCTTTTTCTATAGTTGCATCATTAGTCATTATTTGCAAAGCTAAATTATTCATTCTGTCAGCTTCATTATTTGATGTTTCCCAAGCATAAGACATTTGATCTCTATACTCTTGCCAAACATTTTCATACTCTTGCATGGTTATGTTTAAAGCATTAGCTGCATTAAATTGATTAAGTTGATTTTGAGCAGCAGTATCTGCTGTAGCAATCTGTTGTCTCCATTGAGCATTAGCTTGACTAACAACTAAACCATTACTAGCATTAAATTGTGCTACTGCATTTCTTTGTGATACATTAAATTGCTCTAAACCATTAGCTTGAGATACATTAAACTGTTCTATAGCATTACTCTGTGCAACATTAAACTGACTTATTTGTGAGTTCATAGAATCATAAAACTGATTAACTTGATTTTCACTAGTAGCATTAAATTGTTTAGCAGCATTTTCAGCAGCAGTATCAGTTAATATAGATTGAACAACTGATTGTGTTTTAAATAAATTAGTTTGCTGTGCAAAATCTAAATTCTTCATATCCATTTGTAAAAATGCTTGTGCATTTTGTACTTCTGCTTGTTGTCTATTATTTAAATTAGTTGTTTCTAAGTTAGCCATTTGTGCTGCTGTTGCCATAGTTACAGCTTGTCTATTATTTAAGTTAGCTAAATCAACAGACTGTGCCATCCTTGCATTTTCTAAAGTAACCTGTACTTCAGAAGTAAAGTTTTGATTTGCTATGTCAGATATTTTTGCAGCATTAGTTACTCTAGTTTGAAATGCTTGATCAAACTCCTGTCCTAAAAACTGTGCTCTTTGTTGTCCTGCAATAACAGCACGTTGTTGTCTGTTACTTAAATTTTGTATATTTAAATTAGCAACTGTTTGTGCATCAGATTGAGCAATAGGTAATGCTTGTTCAAAGATTGCTTGTATAACAGCTTGTCCTGCTAAACTTGAAGCACCTAAACCTCTTTGATTTAATACTGCTGTTGCTTTTCTTAAACTACCTGCTGCCCAAGCAGGAGGATTTTTAGCATCAAAGTCTTTTGTTAAAGTTTCTAATTGACCCTGTGTTGTAGCCATAGGATCTAAGTTTGCTTGTGCAGCTTGAAACTTATCTAAACTTTGTTCTACAAGTGCTGATTTAACAGAAGGCCCAGCTACTAATTCTTCTGCATCTAATTTTCTTTTTGGTAAATTATCAATTTGAACTGCTTTATCTATTTCAGAAGCTTGTACATTTTTTAATGCAGTAGCTTTAACATCTTCTGTTTGTGCTTGTACTTGAGCTTCCTCTCTAACATCTCCTGTAACAGGTTTTAGTTTAGAAACTTCTTCTGAAACTTTAGGTGCAGTTTTATCTACATCAACTTTAGATGCATCTCTAGGATCAACACTAGCAGCAGTAGCTGTGTCAGTTACTTTTTCACCTGTTGCTGTAGCTCCATCTATTTTTTCAAACTTAACTTCTTGTCTTGGATCTTCTGCTATCTTAACAGCTTCTACAGGTGCTGCTTCAGGTCTGTTTAATTTAGTCCTAGCTTTTAAATCATCTACAAAATCTGTAGAGATTCCTTTTTCTTGCCCTTCAGGTGATGCTTTTGCAGCTTGTACAAATTGATCTACTTCACTTGGATCAATAGTGTCACCAAATTTCTTTGTATAAAAATCTCTTCCTGATGCATCTGCACCTCTGCCTAACACACCTTGATACAAGTCATCAATACTTAATCCACCTTGTGCCATTCTTTTAACAATGCCACCTTTTGCTTTTTTAAGTTTTGTTGCAACACCTTGTGTCATTTGTGCATGTAGTCTTTGAGCAGGTAATGAAGATGCTAAAAAATCATCATAGCCTGACATAGGGCCATCATATCCTATTTTTCTAGCTATCTTTTCACGAATCTTAGATGTTACAGGCAATGCTCTTTCAGAAGTTTGTACTTCATATTTAAGAGGTTTACTTGATGTAGTAGCTCTATCTGGTATAGCCATAATTATTCTTCTTTATCTTTAAATGATCTTATAAATTTTTGGATAGTCTTTGTTTCATAAATTCTTATTGCTGTCCAAACAATAGTAAAGATTGCAGCAAGTGCAGGTAATACATCAACAAGTGTTCCAACTACAGTAACCATAGATAATGCATCTACAGTTTGTTTTACAGTTTCTAATTGCATTTTTAATAACTCCAGATAGTTGGTCTAGGTCTTGATGCAGAATTTTCAATAGTATCTAAATGTAAAAATCTAGAGCCACCTTTTTGGTTAACTCCTATACCTGTAAAGCCTACTAAAAATGCTAATGATAATAATTCAAAAGCATCTTTTCTATCTACTAGTATGTCACATGCCTTACCACTTACATGAGCACCACCTTTAGGATTTTTTTTCATAGCTTCTATAGGATGTGTTTCATCTCTAAACCCAGAAGTAATAGTCATAGGTTTACCATAGCTATTTCTTAATTGATTTAACTTATTTATAAAGTTTTGATCCATATCTTCTTTACCTGTATGACTACAATAAAATTCAGTAGCTTTAAAATATCTAGAGTTATCCCAATCTACACTCATATTCTTGGTTCTTTCTTTTCTAGTATGTCATTTAATTCATTTGATTTTTGTTTACTACCTACACTACTACCAAAATAATATGCCAACACCATTGTAGTAGCTGAGTTTAGAGCACCTAGTACATACACCAGAATATCTTTAGCTCCTGAGTTTACATCTACATCTGCAAATATAATTACTAAAAATAAAGCAAAAGACATTGTTACTGTACCTAATGCAAGTATTGGAGTTACACATTTATTTAACCAACTAGCATTCTCACTAGTTGCAATAGCCATCTCTCTTTTTCTTGCTGAATCTCTATCGGCATACTGAGCTTCTAATTTAGCAAGTTCTCCTTTTTGCTCCATAGACTTAAGCTCTTTCATAGCTTTAGCCCTAGCAGTAGGATCAGGAATTAATCTTTCAACTAGTTTTTCACCTATAGGTAATAACCCTGTAAGTAACTGCAACATATTTAACTCCTATGCTTTATAAAATTTTTTAAGTAAAGGACAGCTATCATTTGTTTCATCTGTAACCCAGGTAAATTGTTCATAACCATTTTGACATTGATATATACATTTACCATCTTCATACCAACTTAATCTACATTGATACTCTTCATGAAAAACTATTAATGTAGTAAGTATTAAACTAACCATTATCTACTTGCCTCTTTAATCATATCAATTAAAAACCAAATCATACCTGCTAACAATGTACCTACTATAGTTATAGACCCACCCATTGTTGTATTGTAAAAAAAAGCTTTACGTCTACGAAGTTGTTCATATACTTCTTTTTCTCTCTTAGCTTTTATAGCTCTACGTTGATGAATAAATTCTTTGTATCCTCTAATACCTAAGTGATTAAGAGCACCTACATAAAACATACTTTTAATTTCTTTTTCTTGTTCTTCAATCTTTCTCTTAGCTACTAATGTATCAAATGCTTCTGCTGTTGCTGACTTACTATATACAATCTTTTTAAAGATAGAAGGTTTAGCTTCTTCTTGTGACATCCATTCTTGTAAGTCACTTATGTGTCCTGCCCACTTAGATAAAGATCTATAAACTGCATCAGCCTCATCTGCTGCTTTAGCAACTTTCTTTACTACAGTAAAAGCAGTATTAGCTGCTGCTAAGAGTGTGAGAGGATCGATCTTATTTCCTTAGTTTATTAATTAACTCTATAAAAGCCTTTGTTATTTTATTAGAAATTTGTGTATTCATTCGCCATAACCTGTAAATTCAACCCAAGAAGTTGTTTCCTCATTCCAATTATAATTTTTACCATCAGTTGGATATGAAACAGGTGCTTTCCATGTACAAGTAGTTTCATCTAAAACCCAACTTGTAAATGGTTTTGGAGAAATAAAAGCATCTTTGCTAGAATCGTAAGTAAATCCCTTTCCTGCATAATTTTTACGAAAAGGTGTACCACCTAATTTATGAACATTTGCATTAGTGTTATAACTTGTTCTTTTACAATCTGAAGCATTAAAATAATCACGATACCATTCTTCCCAAGATGATTTACCATCTCGTTCATAGTCAGTATTATTTTCATCTTTGCCTGTTGTTACATGAATAACAACATTGTTAGAATCTAAAATTGCATAATGTGCCAATTTTTTTTCTCCTTAAAATTCTATATTTCCTGTTCCTGCCGTAAACGTATAAACCTTATAACCTGTTCGTAAAGTAGTATCTGCTGATTTATCAACAGTTAAACCTGCACCAATAGAAGTAATGTCAGCAAAGCTACTTGGATAAGCAATACCTATTAATCCAGACCCTCCTGCCATGCCATCATGATCTAAACTTGGCGTAGCAACATCACCTGCTGCCCCACCTCCACCTCCACCTGTATTTGCTGTTCCTGCTTCTCCATCAATTGATGAGGGAGAATTTGTTGCTCCTTTTCCACCGCCATGAGTTGCTGCCCCTCCACGGGAATTAGAATTACCAGCAGAGGCAGAGTCCGTACCCCCTCCGCCACCTCCGCCTATTTCTAAATCTAAACCTGTTATAGTTTCAGTTTTACCTGCTCCTCCAGCCCCACCTGTTGCAGGATTAGGCGAGTTAGAAGCATCACTACCATCAGCAGAAGCACCTCCACCACCACCTGCAACTGTTCTATTGACTGATCCATCTAATCCATCTCCACCATCAAATCCCTCTGGAATTCCATTTAAACTTCCTCCTGCATTTCCAGAAGCACCTGTATTAATGCCGTTGTTATTATCTATTTGATCAGCAGAAGCACCACCTCCAGAACCACCTGTCCTTGGAGCATCGCCACCTCCACTACCAGTATTTCCTGCATTTCCACCTCCTCCACCACCAGTTGCTACAATATGCACTCCTGTCGAAGAGAAAAAAGAATTAGAACCATCATTTCCATTAGTTCCTAGGCCATTAGCTTGTGCCCCACCACCACCTACACCGATAGAATAAGTTGTACTTGCAGTTAATGTTAAAGTAGCCGCCGCAGTAAACATTCTTAGTCCACCTGCACCTCCGCCACCTCCGACATTTCCTCCACCTCCAGATGCACCTCCTGCCAAAACAAATAGTTCAATAGAAGTTGGAGCACCACCACCACTAGCAGCAGCAAAGTTAGTTAGTAAAAGTTGATGTATGCCTGTCATAATTTAACTCACATTTCCTGTAATTATACATCCTCCAGCACTTGTAAATAATACTGAAGAAACTCCATTATTAGCTATTGTAATTAAAGCAGTTGATGTTTCTGCACCTGCAACAAAAGCTAATACCTCTGCTGCTGAATAGGTAGTAGTTGAATTAGCAGACTGTCCATGACTAACTACTGTAAATATATCTCCAGCTGCAAAAGTACTTCCTGGTATTTCTAATGTTTGATCTGAAGAAAATAAATGTATAAAGTTACCTACGTCTGTAGCAGCAGCAGTATGTTTACCTGCTGTAGTAAGATATCTAGATTGTGGTACTGCTCTTAGTTTACCATCAGCATCAGATACTCCACCTGTACCTAATAGTGTACCACCAACTGAAGCATTACCTTTAATAGCTAACGTACCTGCTCCTGATATATTATTAGTAACTGTAAATGTACCACCAACAGATGTATTTCCTTTAACATCAAAAGTAGAAGCACCTGAACCTGCACCAGTTAAAGTAAATGTACCTCCAACAGAGGTATTGCCAATAGCTGATAATGTTCCTGCATTATCTTGATTACCTGTAACTGTAAATGTTCCACCTACAGAAGTATTACCAATAGCTGATAATGTACCAGCATTAGTTTGATTATTAGTAACTGTTAATGTACCACCAACTGATACATTTCCTAAACTACTAACAGATGCCCCAGACATAGCACCTGTTATTGTTAATGTACCACCTACAGAAGCATTGCCTAAAGAATTTATACTTGCACCTGATATAGCACCCATGCCACCTGTTACTGTTAATGTTCCACCTACAGATGCATTTTGCCTAATATCTAAAGTAGTTGTTCCTGATATACCACCTGCTACATCTATATCTCCAGTTAATACAAATGATCCACCAACTGATGCAGCACCTACATTGTCAAATCTATCAAGACCTACATAGTCATTTGTAACTGTTAATGTACCACCCACAGAAGCATTTCCAACTGAACCTATTTCATCTTTAGCAATAATAGCATTTGTTACTGTAAGTGTTCCACCTACAGAAGTATTACCCACAGCTTCTAATGTTCCTGAGTTTTCTTGATTACCTGTTACTTTTAAAGTACCACCTACAGAAGCATTACTTTTAACTGCAAGTGTAGATGCTCCTGATATAGCTCCAGTAATAGTTGTAGCACCACCTACTGATGCTGCACCTTTAACATCTAATGTTCCAGCACCTGAAGCATTGCCTGTTACTGTAAATGTGCCACCTACAGAAGTATTACCAATTGCATTAAATGTACCACCCACGGAAGCTGCTCCTACAACTCCTAATGTTCCAGAAACATTTGCTGTAGCAAAAGTAAATTCTCCTGCTACAGATAAAGTACCTGCAACTGAAGTATTTCCAGTTACTCCTAGAGTAGAACCTAATGTTACTGCTCCAACAACATTAGCTGCATCAGCAGATATGTTATCTAAATTAGCAGTACCATCTATATGTATGTCTTTAAATTGTTTAGCTGTGCTACCTAAATCTAAAGTATTAGTAGTTGATGGAGATAAACCAGTAGCACTAATTTCTAATTGTTGTGCTGGGCCAACTTTAGTAATAGGGCCACCTTCAGCAGCCGTACCATCATGTGAGTGTCCTGATGTACTAAATGCAGTTACTATTGCATCAAACTCTCCATCTAAATCTGATGCATTAATTACATTACCATCAGCAATATTATTGCTGGAATCGTTTCTAGTGTAGCCTGTACCCATTTTAAATTACCTCATTGTTATCGTCTATCAAAAGTGCCATATTCTAAAGTAACAGCATCTAATGAAAAAGAAGGATTTGAATCACTTGAAGAAAACTGTACTGAAACATTAAATCCTGATCCAACTGTTTGTGCTGTAAATTTCTTTTTTAACCTACCACCATATACTGCTGTACCATATGCCGAAGTTACTCTTCCATATACACCTGAAACTCCTGATGATGTATTTGAAAAAGGTATTGATACTGGTTGAACACTACCTTCTTCATTTAAATCAAATTTTAAACTTGCATTAGTTTCAAAACTACCTAATGGATCTGTATATAAATGTAATTTAAAAATAGTTTTTCTAAACTCAGGATCACTTAAAGCTACAAAAGGTGATGCAAATGTAGCTTCTATTATAGAGCCATCAAAAGAATTACCTGAATCCATGTTATACACATAACCATTTGTATTTGCAAATACTATTGTTTCAGTTTTAGATTTATAATTACTATCTGCAACAAATGCTTTAAATCCTCTAATTTCTGACCAACCAAACATACTACCTTGTGGCCCTGCTAGTTGTGTTCCTAAAATACCTGTAGCATTTAAATCACTAATATTAGAATTAAATCCTAATAATCTATATTGAGATTTATTTTTTATAGTTAGACTAGCAAAAGATGAATTACCAGAAATAACATCTGTTACTTCTTTTTGTATAGTTTTTGATATAACTGCTAAATCAAAATCTCCTACTTTATCTGATCCACTTAAAGATCTAATACCATCAGGCCCAAGAAATACTACATCTCCTGCAACTTCTTTAATAGTATCTGAATCTATACATCCTATATTTCTAGTTACAGGTTGTAAAACAAAATCAGCTATAGTATTACCTACTAACTTATCAATTTTATTTTCACTAAATATAATTAGCTGATCTCTAAAAGCAATTAAGCCTGTTATATTAGAACCTACACTTATATTTCCAGCACCATTACCTGTATCAAAATCATTATCTGTATAAGGTGCAGTAAAAGTTAATACATCTCCTTTAGCAAAAAACAATTGATTCTTATATGATGCTGTATGAGATGCACCTAATACATCATCAGGTGCTCCTGTTAAAGGTGTATAAGTAGTTCCATCATATACAAATGGATAATTAGTACCATCTACACCTGCTATCTTTTCTGTTGTACCTATTCTATATTTAGAAAATCTATTTATATTAGTAGCTGCATTTACTTTTGCTGCTGTTAAAAATGTTATTACAGCATCATCACTTGGGCTACTATTTAAATCAGGTGATATAGCTATTGCTGATTCACCTGCTGCATTAACTGTAGGTTTAGTTGTTACTGTATAAACTAAAGCTACACCTGCAATAGTAAATGTATCTCCTACTTGTGGTGCTGATGTTAATCCATCAACATTTAAAGTTCCACCACTTTGACTACCACCATTTACTCTAGGTACTCCATACTGACTTACATTTATTTGTGTCCAACCTGAACCTGTTGAACTAAAAACATTATTATTTCTTACTGCTATAACTGTTGATTCCCATGCAGCTAATCCATGAATAGCTTTACTAGAATCAGTAGTAAAAGTTACATTAGCTTGATCAGCAGGGCTACTATCTAAACTAGTAGTTAAAGTAAGTGTAGCTCTTTTAGTTGTACTACTATAACTTACACCCCCTGATGCTACTGTGTATGTACCATCTACTCCTGTTATTGTTAAAGTATCTCCTACTACAGGTGTAAAATGTACATTCCCTATTATTAATGTTGTACCTGATTGACTAGCTCCATGTACTTTGCAAACATTAAAACCTGGAACTATATTACTATCAAACTTAGTATAACCTAATATCTTTTTATATCCACCTTCTACTGAAGGTTCAAAGTTTTTTAATACTCTAGCAGTACCAGGTTGTTGTATACCATGCTGTAAAGGTGCTAAATTACTTACTAATCCACCTTTAAACTCAAAAGCATATGTTTGTAGATTATCAGGCATTAAGAAGCCAATCTATAAACATATGTACTACGTTGTGTTCTTGTTAACATAGTTGATCTAACATAAGTATTTTTATTAATTAAAACAATTCTCATGTTTTTTAAACCATCTTTAAACTTTTTCTCTGCAACCATTGCATCTTGTGTATTGCCTCTAAACATATAGGCATAATGCATAGCACCATCAACAACTACATTTCTATATATCTCAGGTATCTTAGGTACATCAGTTGCATCTATTAAATCTGTACTAGTTAAATAATATTCATATACTAAAGTATAAGCTTTATTAGGTGCAGGTGATAATATATATTCTAGCCCATGCCCTTTAGCTACATATACAGGAACACTTCTTAAACTTGTATCACTTGTATACTCTTGTTCAACAAATCTATCTAAGTATTCTTCATAAGTTAATACTTGTAACTTTTGTGTTCGATTACCTAGTGTAGTATCTTCTTTAACCCTAAAACTTTCAAAGTCTAAAACAGTAGCATTAGCAGGAAAACTATACCTAGTAATACCAGCAGTTAAAGTATCTTCTTGTTCAACAAAGTTATAAGGCCATTCAGGATACTCTTGATCTATTTCTTGTATTGCAGCATTAACACTATCTTTAACTTGTGAATAAAATCCTACTGCACTAGCAAAGTTAGAAGTAGTAAGTTCTACTTCATTAAGCCTACGATTAACTTCATTAACAAGTCCTAAAAAATTATATGCCATTATGTTTCCTTAATAGGAAGTAATACTGTTCTTTCAGCAATTGTTCCACTTGTATCTCTTATTTGACAACTAAACTTATATTTAAAATTATTAGTTCCTAGTGCTACATTTATAGTAGCTACAGTATTAGTATTAGATTTACCTACAAACTGTATTCCATTTACTACATCATTAACACTAGCTAATTCAGTTTTAGTTCCTGAAGCATTATCAACAAACCATATAACATTATCTATAGTAGCTTGATCATTTAAATATCTTGACCAATCCATACTAAAGTCTACTGTTTCATCAGGGTCTTTACTAGGCCATGTAAACATATTAAGCTACCTTTACTGTTCTATCTGAAGATGTAGTTGATCTATGTACATGAACTGTTCTACGTCTTTCATAGTTATCAGCTACTGCTGTATAATCAAATTGTGTTGCAGTAATACTTTCTTCACCTAATGATGAGGTTGCTTCTACTCCATAAGGTATAACTTTTAATTGTCCTGTTATAGAATATTTAGATGTTCCATATACAGCAACACCATATAACTCACCACTAGTGTCTAATATAGTTTGAGTAGCCATACCTAATCAAACCTTATAATAGATGTACTACTATCTGCTGTAGGAAAGCCTACTGTAAAATCAGCAGCAGTTGTTGTTTTATCTGCACTAAAATCTAGTACACACACGGCATTAGTAGTATTAGATGTACCATCTGTAGTTGAGTTATATACTAAAGCACCTCTTGTTGTTAAAGAAGCATTAGAAAATACTA
>Ga0070750_10000734_pt1 | contig 18140 bp, 15 predicted proteins | sample VirMetDEL_Nov_24_FD_77013 | JGI IMG/M metagenome (GOLD analysis project Ga0070750, IMG submission 77013) | Aqueous microbial communities from the Delaware River and Bay under freshwater to marine salinity gradient to study organic matter... | ecosystem: Environmental > Aquatic > Marine >...
AAAATTATCAAGTTTCTCACATGAGAATACTTGGTGATGATAGATATCTTCCATACGGTAGGTCTATACTTGATTCATCTAGAAAGGTATGGAAGCAATTATTAATGGCCGAAGATGCAATGCTTATTTATCGTATTAGTAGGGCACCGGAACGTAGAGTATTTTATGTTGATGTTGGAAACATTCCACCAAAAGATGTTGAAGCTTACATGCAAGGCGCAAGAGATAAGCTTAAAAGGGTTCCAGTTGTATCAGAAAATAATGGTCAAGTTGATTTACGTTATAATCCCGAATCTATCCTTGAGGATTTCTTTATTCCAGTTCGTGGCGACCGCGGCAGTCGCATTGAAACACTGCCTGGAGGAGAAAATGCCGCAGCTATTGAAGATATTCAATACTTGCAAGGAAAGTTGTTTATTTCACTAGGTGTTCCAAAGTCCTATCTTACTGCTGAAGAAGATTTATCTGGAAAAAGCACCTTAGCTCAAGAAGACATTAAGTTTGCAAGAACCATTCAAAGAATACAAAAAATTGTTGTTAGTGAATTAGCTAAAATAAGTTTAATTCATCTTTACCTAAAAGGATACGATGAATCTGTTATTTATAATTTTGATCTTAAGTTAACAAATCCTTCTACTGTCACAGAGATGATGAACTTAGAATTACTGGATAAGAGATTCAGTATCGCTAGAGATATGTCAGATTCAGAAATCATTTCTGGAAGCTATGTTCAGAAGAATGTTCTCAAACTATCAGATAAAGAAATTTCTGATATTAGTTATGATAAGCAAAAAGAAGCACATAACAAATTTATCTTGAGTGGTTTGGAAAACGGTGAACAAGGTGGACAACCATTTGATCAACCATCACCTAGAGGTGAAGATGAGTCAAAAGATGAAGAGAGTAGTGATAGTAATGAATCAAAAATAAACCCAGCGCAGGACTCATTACCTTATGATCCCACTGGAACAAGAGAGCTTCCGGGATATCCTAAGATTTATACTAATAATGAGTCGGAAAATGAGTTTGTTAGTAGAGCAGAGAAATTAAAGCCTGACATTTTAGATAAGACAATTTCAGACATTATGAAGTTTAATGCTGAGTCAAAAAACATGATGAGTAATTTAAAACTTCATAACGAAAAGGTAAAAGATAAAAAAATAACACTTAAAGAGGCGTTAAAAAAGACTAAATAATCATTTTTGGGTTTAACACTTATATTTATTTTGGTAATTATTATTTATTAAATTGGGGTATGGCATGAAACACAATAAGCAAAAGAATCCAGGCTTTATTTTTGAAGTCATAAATACGGCTGTGATGAAGGAGGTGGCTGATGGTGAAGTAGAAAAGGCCAAGCAGCTATTTAATCTTATAAGAGAATACTTTATTAATAAGACAGAGATCTCAAAAGCATATCGCATTTATTCTCAATTACTTTATAGCGAAGCAAGAAATGCTTACTCTGCTGGTTTGTTTATAGAAAATTTGAAAAAGGAATATTATACAACTATAAACAAGAAAACTTTAGAGAAGGAAATAAATAATCTCTTAGAGTCAGTTGATAAGATTACAAGTCGAAGAGAGATTATGAAAATAAAGACTCCTAATTATAAAGTTTTAGCTAGTTTTAGTATTGCACTTCAAGAAGGTCATACCTATGTTAGTAGCAGAGATAGTTTATTAGTTAGTGAAACTTTAATAAGCCATTTGTTAGAAAATAAAGAATCTAATAGATTTAAGGAACACAAAAACCTTTTGGGTTCTTTTGAAAATAAGACAAAGCAAGAAATACAAACTGAGCGCTTAAGTTTGGTCATAGCTCTTAAGAAGTTTGATGATTATTATGGAAATCTAATTACTAAAGAACAAAAAGATTATTTGATTAATTACTACTCTACATCAAGAACAGATCAATTTAAAGAGTGGGTTTGTAAAAGATTAGACACACTATTAGATGAAATAGCTGACGGAGCCAATAAAATTTCTGATGAAAACATAAAAAGAAAAATTGATTTGGTGGTAGAGAAGATAAATAAAATTTATGATGAGCCAGCTATAAATTCTAAAAACCTTAAAGATATTCTATTAACAGTAGAGATGAAGGATAAAATAAAATTATTTTAGTTTAGGAGAGTAAAATGGCAAACCTACTACAAATGTGGGACTTACTAATTGGTGCAGATTCACGAAATGAAGATGCATCAACTTCCAATATTGCCACAAGAGGTTTTATGGTAAATGGATACCAGCCTGGAATGAGAGCACACAGAAGCTTAAATGCTGAATCTGGTTTTGCTGATGCAGCAGATTATAGTAAGAATAAAAAGTATGACATTAGAGTGTCTGGTGGAATATCAGAAATTTTAAAAAGTGTATCTACAGATGGCTATGGAACTGGTCAAGAGGCCTCACCCATAACGCGTGCTCAGCTTAAACCAACAGCTGGACCTTCGGCTGGTAGATTAGCCTCTTATCAAGAAATGATGAAGGCTCTGCAAGGTGATGGCGGCATTAGAAAGGTTGAGCCAAAACAACCACGTAATCCAAGATCAAGAGCTATAAAAACTGCTTCATTACCTGGATCTAAAAGAAGTAGTATGCATCCTTATGAAGCTGCAATGGCTATGATGCACATAAAACCTGGAAAAACACCAGATCAATCTTCTTATGAAGACTACACTAAACAAGCTCTTAAAAATAAATCTGATCAACCTATTATAAGCGCTCAAGAAGAAATGATGAGAAGACAACAATCTAGTAGAGTTAATGGTAGAACGAAACCTAAAACTTCTTCTAGTTATCAAAACTACATGAGAGTAGCACAATCAAAAAATAAGCCAAAAAGAAATTTTGGAGCCACAGGATTTAGCTCTGGCCGTAGATAAATTATAATTAATGGAGATTAAATAATGCCAGCATGGGGTATATTACAAATGATAGCAGAAAATAAGAGAAGATCCTCTGGTGGTGGCGATCAACCAGACGATTCTTTAAATACCATCGAAGGAATAAACTCTGCAGTAGGTGGTGTCATAGGTGTAACCAGAGGTCTTTATCAAAGTGGAAGACTTTTTGCAAACTCTGCTAGATCAAGAGAGCTTCAAAATAAGTCTCAAAGACAAAACATAGGATCTGTTTCTAAAATAGGTATTGGACTTACAAAGTCTTACTCAAATCCTTATCCTATTTCTGGAGATGGTAGTCTGAGAAAAATCTCTTCTATTTTTTCTGCAGGCGAAAAGTCTGCAGCTGCATCAGATGGAGGCGGCCAATCACCAATAAAAACACCTGCAGCAACATCTAAAAATAGTTTGATTGGGTCAGTTGGGGCAGCAACACAAAAGATGATGTCTGGTTGGGGTATTATGAACATTATGAGTGCTCCAAAAATGGAACAATCAAAAATGTCAGCTGTAAAGTCAGCAGGATCTGGTGGTGGTATAGGATCTGGTGGAATTGGAGCTATGATGAAATACGCTAGAAACAGCTATCGCTCAAATAACTATAGACCTATTCAACAATCTTTTGCTCAAAAAACAATGAGAGCAAGGTTTGGTATTAGCCGCAAACCCAACGCGCTCGGCAGATCTAAGCGTGGATAAAAAAGTAAAAAAAGAAGTTTCTACTACAGGTGCAGTAGCTGGTTATCATGGAAGATTATCAGCTACTGGCAACCCTACCAAGAAAGAGTTAGCACTTAGGAAGAAACAAAAGAGAAAGTTGTTAAAGATGAAAAAGAAAAATGATGTTAAAGAGACAATCTCTAAAATGGTAAAAGAGTCCATCAAAAAAGTTGTTTCTGAACAATCTCCACAAGAAGAAAAAATGTCTTATGTATTAAGGTTGTTTGAGGGCATTTCTAAAAACCTTAATGTAAGTTTGGGTTATACAAGAATGTTTATAATGGATGCATTGAAGATGGACGATCTTACGGGCGGCAGCCAGTTAAATGCCAAAAGAGCGGTAGCTGAATTAAGTCACATTCGTAAAATGATTGACGATTTGGAATCTTTAATAGAACAAATTTATGCTACTAACAAAAAACAACAGAGAGAGCAAGAAAATGCCTGAACTTCTTAATGATCCACAGGGTGGATTGCTACATAATTTTATGCTTTTTGAATACGAAGATGTTAAGCCATCAAAAAATAGTGATGGTATTGTTACTATGACAGGTATTATTCAAAAGGCTGGCCAACCTAACGCTAACAATAGAATTTATCCTCGGCCAGTTTTAGAAAGAGAGGATAAGAAATATCAAGAACTAATTAGTGAGCGCAGGGCTTTAGGAGAATTGGACCACCCCGATAGTCCCATTGTACAATTAGAAAATGTCAGCCATGTCGTTACAGATACTCGTTGGGATGGAAATAATTTAGTTGGGGAGATAGAGGTATTAGACACACCTAAAGGTCAAATACTTGAAAAACTAATAGGTCGTGACATAAAGTTAGGTATTTCATCAAGGGGTCTGGGGAGCACAAGAAGAACGAACGAAGGATACGATTTAGTGGAAGATGATTTTAATTTAGTGTGCTATGACATGGTTAGCAATCCTTCTACATCTGGTGCCTACATGCAGTTAAAAGAAAGTCAAGAGTATAGAACACTTATAAATCAAAACAGAATGATTTTGTTAGATGAGATACTGAACGACATATTGGGCTTATAAAATAATGAAACTGCAAGATGTCTTAAAAGAATACGGATCTAAGTGGCCTACATACAGTGGATCATGGGGTGTTAAGAATTATCGTGCACCAGTTAAGAATGTTGATCCAGTTAGCGCTGATGTTGATCCTCAAATAGAACAGCAACTAATAGATCAAATTATAGATGTTATGTATAGGGATTACCCAGAGATTGTAAAAGATAATAAGATAAAGAGGCACTTATTGCAAATGGTTGTTGGAAAGGTAACATCAGGCGAAATTCAAACTGTTGTTAACATTGATAATGTTATAAAACGATTAAAAAAGAGAATGAAAGTAAGGACTAGTTAATGAGGGCTAAAGATGAAAAAAACTATTAAGAAGTCAGAAATTAGAAAGTTGGTTAAAGAAAATCTATCGGCCTTCTATATGGATGCAAAACCATTTGGTGTAGTAGGGGCTGGCAGATTAAGTGACGCACTAAAAGATGCAGAACAAGTTGAAGTCAACGACACAGAATTAGAAATGGCTATCTCTGAAACAATAAAAGGTCTTGAGAGAAATGCAAAAGTGAGAATGCAAGCTGAAGCTGCTGGAGTTAAGAGCGCTGGTATGCTAAATGAGTCTATTTCAGAGTCCAACCAAGAAACTATTAAAAAAATGGAAACTTTAGTAAGGGATGCTTTAGGATTAAAGAGTCTGGTAAAAATAGAATCTATGGGAGGTGGTCGTATGTTGTATGTCTTTTCAAATCCTAAAGAAGGAAAAATGATAGCAAAACACTTTAAGAAAAGAGGTCATTTAGAAAAGACAATCCCAGTTAGAGGTGACAGATTTGGCGTTATTATGAAGGCTTAATTATACTTGGATAAGAAGATTTTAATTATGGGCACAGGCCGAGCAGGAACTACTTTTCTTGTAAGGTTGTTTACCAGATTGGGTTTTTATACAGGTTGGTCGAAAGATAATTATGAAGATGCGGTTTCAGAGTCTTCTAACTCTGGTTTGGAGTATATGACTGACCTACAAAGTGTAATTGATAATTATGACAACAAGACAGAGGTATATAAAGCTCCTCATTATACCGCTCAATTAGATGATGAAAAAGCACAATCTATTGTAGATAAATTTTTTGTTATTATCCCAATAAGAAAATTTGAGGAATCAGCTAAGTCAAGAGAGAGAAATCATAACAACAAAACTTCTGGTAACTATCATGGGGCGACCAATAGAGGGGAACGGGTAAAATCTTATTTTGATCAATTAGAAAACGATCAAAGGATTATTGCTAATTATGTATACTTTATGACTAAATTTGAAATAGAAACTATTTTTTTAAATTTTGAAAGGATGACTACAGACCCTCAGTATTTATTTGACAAGGTGAGTAAAGTTCTATCATTTAAAAATGTAAACTTTGATCTTTTTTATGAAAACTATACGATAGCTTCGGAACAATCACGACCTAAAGTAAAAACTTGATTATTGAGTGAGAACTAAAATGCCACTAACTAACAACAGCGTAACAAGACACATAGATGCATCTGGCAATGAAATAAAAGCTTTTTTAGATAACACTGATAATAGTTATGTTCAAGCCATGGCTATAGTTGATGAGGATGGAGATCAACTTACATCACAGCATACCATAGGTAATGGTAATGCATTAGATGTAAATGTTAGATCGTTGAATGGTCAAGCTAGTGATTCATTTGGTAGATTGAGAGTATCTGAGTTGTATCCTTTATTGGAAACAACTAGTAGATATGACATTGATGAAAGCATATGGCATGTTCCAACCCCAGTAGGAGCTGCAACAGTTACTCATAGTGCAACCAACGCTTCTATACAGTTATCAACTGGTGATGGAACTAATGGTAATGAAGCTCAATTAGTAACTTTAAAAAACTTTAGGTATCAACCCGGTAAAAGTCAATTGGTAATGCAAACATTATCTATCGTAAATCCCACTGAGGCTGATTGTGACAAGCGTTGGGGTTATTTTGATGATGATAATGGTTTATTTTGGGGTGTTGTTAATGGACAGTTTGGAGTCGGTGTAAGAGACAATGGAGTAGATACTTTTGTTCCTCAACCATCTTTTAACAGAGACAAGTTAGACGGAACAGGTGATTTAGGTTTAGAAACAGACTTAACCAAATCACAGATTTATTACATTTCGTTTCAGTATTTGGGTGTTGGTATAGTAGAGTTTGGTGTTTATTGTAGAGATGGTAGAGTCATTCCAGCTCATGTATTTCAGAATGCAAACTCACAAGTATATTCATACATGCAGACAGCAGTTTTGCCTCTTAGGTATGAGGTGAAAAACACAGGTGCTGCAACAAGTGGTGCTTGTGGTATAAATGTTTTATGTGCAACAGTAAACTCAGATGCTGGATATGAACCACTGTATACAGTAATCAATAGTGTATCAAATGATGATTTTGTTGCAACTACTAATGCTAATGAAATACCTATTCTAAGTATAAGAGCAAAAGATGAGCTTCCTCTTGGTAGTGGTGTGGCAAATAAGGTAGAAGTTGTTCCTTTGAGTTTATCAATTGCGTGTGAATCAAAATCCGCAATTATTAGGATTAGGGAAAATTGTGCTTTAACAACTCCTGTGTGGGTAGATAAAGGAACGCAAAGTGCAGTTGAGTATGACACATCATCAACTACTCAAAGTGGTGGTAAGGTAGTTGATACTTTTGTTTTAAATAGTGATCAAAATCAAACGATAAATTTGGAGAATATTTTTTCTGCAAACAAGCAATCACTAACATTTAACAATGCTGGTCAGAATGAAAGTATAACAATAACTATAGAGAGAGTAGGGTCTGGAGCTACTGATACTAGTGTTTTATCTTCTATAACATGGGCTGAGATTAGATAATGGGTTTGTTGTTAATATGGGATGATTTACACGCCAGTGGTGGTAGAAGTAAAAGAGCAAGAGATCAATTAAATCAACAAATTCAAGACATTAGGTTTACTGAACATTGGTTGATAAAGTTTGGTAATGAGATAATGGAAAAGAAGATAGACACCAAGCATGATGTTTTAGTTAAGGGTAATGGTTTAAAATTAAAAAAAGTGATGGATCAAGTTAAAATTGATTTAAATTTTATTAATAATAAATAAAAGGAATTTGAAAATGGCTTTTGGTGTTTGTTTTAATTTTGAAGATCAGCTTCTTTATAGAGATCAGTGGATAGTTGTGTGTGATAATTATTTGCCAGATTATGTTTATGATAGAAATCCACCAGATGTAGAATTAGATGACATTTACTATAAATGGACACCCGTTGATAGTATTTCTGACGGAATAGCAAGAGGTACAGCAGAAGGATTAACACCAGTTCTCATAACTCCACTTAATGCCCAGATTATTCCTGGCGAAATTTCATTAAAGGATTATACTCACCCAACAAACGCTCTTTATGTTTTTGGTGATGATAACAACACTCTTGATAATGATTATGGCATAACTGATAAGGTTTATGTTCATTCCCTTAATCAACAAGTTACTTATTGGTCTTTCATGGTTGCGTCAATAGTACTTTTTGATAGAGTGAGTAAACAATAATGGCCATAGTTGATAACAGGACTTCAATAAGTAACGCTGAGACTGCTGGTAGTTTTGTTAATGACACTGGGGCGGCTTATAGTGGAACATCGCCAGGTGGGGTTGATTCAGAGACATTCATTGAAGGTAGTGGGTCGATGGGGATAAAATTATCTTCTGCTGCGGATGGTATTTTTTATAACTATACAACTGCTACAGATTTATCTAATAGAACTTTTTATATATGGGTCAATGTATCTACTGCTGGTAAGCTCCAAACAAAAGCCAACAATGGAATAACAATGAGGTTCTGTGGAGCAACTATTACAGATTATTTTGAGGTAAAACTAGAGGGTAGTGACACATATTCTGGTGGTTTTTTTATGGCTGTTGTTAACATAGAGGAAGCCAGAACTATAGCTTTAGCTGGTGTAGATGGAACAACAAATGGAACCACACCCGCAACAACTGCTATCCAGTATGTAGGAATAAACTTTGATATTGCAACAATGGTTTCTGGTAACGTTGCTAATTGTTTTGTTGATGCTATGTGGAATCTACCTGCTAATACGCCAGGAATTATTGTAACAGGTAATAACTCCTCTACTCCTTATACCTTTCAAGACATCTTTGATGCTGGAGATCCTGGCGACACAACAAAAGCTTGGGGTACAGGATTTAATGTTGATGGGGTATTTTTCTTTAATACACCAATTCGTTTTGGAGAAGCAGCGACACCAACCGCTGGTCAAGAATTAGATTTTGAATCTATTGGGGAGGTTGTTGGATGGGAGGATCAAGTGGTATCTACTGGTGATTTCTATTCATTTGAGGTTATAGGTGATGGTAGTGCAGTTGATAGTTTTATTATGGGATCAAAGGTTGGCACAGGGGATGCTGCAGTTGGATTGAATGGTGGTGTTGTTAATGCTCCTGCTTTAGGTCCAAGATTTTCTATAAGTGCTAATGATTCAAATATTAATAATTGTCAATTTTTAGGAACCACCTTAATTCATGGCGACAAATTTTACATAGACAATAATTTAACAGAAATGAGATCATGTCTTCTAACTGACATTAGATCCATCACAGGATCATCTGTAGCTAATGGCACAGCAACATTTCAAAGAAATACTGCACTAGATGCTGATACATTAGATGATGAATCTTTATTTATTACAGATGATTTAGGCGTATTGAAGAATAATTCTTTTGTATTTTCAGATGGACATGCAATAGAGATAAACACAGCGGGTACTTATAGTTTTGATGGAAATAGTTTTACTAACTATGGTGCTAATGATACTACTGATGCTGCTATTAAAAATACAGCAGCTGCAGCAGGACAAGTTACAATTAATGTTCAAAATGCTAACTCACCCACTGTTACACCAACAGCTAATACAACAGTTCAATTAGTGACCAATTTTACTATTAATAACATTTTTGGTGGTACAGAAATAAGAATTCATAGAAGTTCAGATGGATTATTAATTGGTGGTATTGAAACTGTTGGTAATCCTGGTGATGGACAGAGTGCTTTAAATCCAGCAGCACTTGGGTCTACTGATGGAACTTATGGAGATGTTCAAGTAGATGATTATACGAACCCTTCGGGCGAACAAAGAAGGCAGTTTACTTTTTCATACAATTCAGCTTCTTCATTTTATAACCCAGGCACTGGTTTAGATGTTCAAATTAAGGTTTACAATCTGGCTTATGTTTATCAAAGATTTGATTTTACTTTAGCAAGCACTGAACAAACACAATCTGTTTCACAACAGATTGATAGAAATTTTTTAAATCCTGCATAGACTAAACATAAATAAGTTTATATTTATTTTGTTATTGTTTATAAAAATTAAATTGGAGAAAATGAATGGCTAGTCTCTTAACCTCTATAACAGATCTAGATGATCTGACGCTATCTGGTACAAACCTAAGTTCTGCGGTCACTACTGGAACAGCTACTTTTTTAGAAGCAACTGAATTACATAGGGCGTTTTCATCAACTAACATTAATACAGCCACCGTTAATGGAAATGGCGACTCTGTGATTACTGTAACCACAACTGGCCCTCACGGACTGAAAGATGGCGATGTTATTTCTGTAACATCTGCAACGGAATCTTTAAGAACTTTTAGAAGCGATTGGAGTGAACCAGCTTCAAATGTTTCTGGTCATACAGTCTCTATAAATGAGGCCAATTCTGCATCCGCGACCGAATTTACTTATACCATTTATAATGAGGATGTCAATACCGATGAAGGTGGAACAGGCCCGTTTTCTGGTGCTATTTTCAAGGACTACATAACCATTAATGGAAGTACTAACTACAATGGTAGATATTTGGCAACACCAGCTGCAGGTACATTAGGTACAGGTACAACTGGCCAAGTGTTATTTTATATTACGGGAACACCAGCTGCTGAAAACCTTGATTCCTTTGTTGGATTCTTTGATGACAATGATGGTGTGTTTTATTCGCCAGAGATTGAAATTGACGCTAATCACAAGTGGATAATCTTGGAACAAGGAAACGCATCTGGTGATTTAACCGAAGAAGGAACAGGTGTTCAAGGACAAGCACTGTATTCACTTCTTAAGGATAGATGGAAGGAAATGACAGGTTTGACTCGTTATGATTTCCCAATGCTGTCAATCACGAACGAGCAGTTTGAATTTATTGATGGTTGGACACCTTATTATAATAATGGTAGTACTAATACAACAAGAAAACTAATTAGAACTGCTGGATGGTCAGAAAGAAATGACGCAGGTTTAGTAACACAGACAAACTCTGGTGTCATTACACTAGGTACACTTGGATTAACTGACCAACCTTATTTTGTTCAGAACTCAAGCACGATTGCTGACACCACTAATACAAACTATACTGGACCTGTAAACGAAGCTGTTACTATTTTTGCTGGACTATCAGCCACACAAGGGAATGTATCTACATCTTCTGGAGTTTTGACAGTTAAAAATGCAGATGCTGGTATTTTTAAGACCAATGATGTTGTTAATGTAACTAACGATGGTTCTACGGATGTAAATGGAACTTATAAGGTAGGGACAGTTACGCAGCAGGCCGCACCTGTAAAAATAGAATATATTGATGGTAGCGCTACTCAAATAAAGATTAGAACAGCTGCAGCACACGGCGTAACTCAAAATGATGTTATTAAAATCTCTGGAACGCAAAGATACGATGGGACATACACTGTAGGAACAGATACAGATGATGCTACAAACTTTCTTACTATTGCCGATACAACACATGATTTTGCTATAGAGTACAACACCGGCGACATTCAAGACTTAGAGTCAACAATTGTTTTAACAGACAATGTAACGGGTGCAGACATCGGGGATGTTACATCTGGAGCTGTAGCTGGTGCAATAACAGTAGAACTTAATACACAGTCAGTGTTTAACATCTTTGTCCGAGAGAGAGGTAAAACATACGCTGACTCTAACTTAGGCGACATCGGTGTAACAAACATGACTTCTATTGTGTATCGTTTTCCTGTTACAAACGCAACAGACTTGAACATTAATACAACTGATGATAACGCTTTTACTGGAGCTGCCATAGCTTCTATAGCAAGTGATGGAACTACATGGACAATTAATACTTCAGTAGATCATGGTTTATATGCTGGGGCGCCTGTTCAAATTGCAGGCACAACTAGCAATCTTTATGATGGCGATTTTATAGTTGCAAGTATTCCAACGTCCGCTCAATTTACTATAACAAATAGTAACGACCTCGCCGAGCAAGGTAGTGCCGCTGGTACTTCAATCCTAAACTTTACTGACGCAATGGATCTTGAGTATATACCAGAACAGTATGTAATCACAGCTGCAACATCCGATGGATCAGAAGCAACTATAACCATTGGTCCAAATAATTTAGAAGTGGGTGATCTTGTTTATCTACAAGGATCGGGTTTAGCTACTGATACAGGGACACCTGGCACTGCCTCCACCTATAAGGCTGTAACAAGTCGCACTTCTACTCAAATTACTTATGATACCACTGATAATACCGGCGCTGCGACACTTGGTACTGATCCTACATTAACAGCTCCATTTCGCCGTGTAACTTTTGGTAACAGTACATTAGATGATGCAACTCAGACAAACGTATCACCATCCATTACTTATCCTAACATTCTTTTTGCAACTGGTAAGGTAATTGCTCCTAATACTATTGTTTATGATGATAATGATGATAGATTTTATCTTTCTAGAGCTGGCGGAACAACAAATGGTGCAAATACAGGCGCGGATAGTGGTGTTACAGATTGGAAGTTATTTACAAAAGGTGCGTCACTAGGAGTTAATGATGTTCAAGATGGCTCTTATTATGTTGAAAATGTTAATACATACTCAGCCTATGGAACTATTTATGATCTTAACACAGCGGCAGAGGCAAATGCTGATGGTTTAAGTGTTACGCCTGGTGCTACTAAAGAAGTTGCTTATGAATATGCACAGTATTTGTTAAGAAAAACAACAAACATTGACATTAATGATTCACAAAAAGGATCTATTGCTGAGCCACTAGTTCAATTTGTTGGATCAACATTGGAAACATTACAAGGTGTGTTTGCTGAACAGATTGCAAATGCCGATGTTAACAATATTCAGTTTTATGATTATGGTAATGTTACTCACTTGTATCCTTTGGTTGTTGCTGTAAACATTAACTTTAACTCTAACTTGTCAACTGATGTTAACGCAAGATTTTATGTATACTTTACAGATGTGCCAGATGGTGAGTTTGGAACAAACTTTGCTATTGAGGTTCAAGACTCACAGGGTAACTTTGTTGGTAGAACACTACAGAGTGACTCAAATGGTGTTATGACAGTAGCAAACCAAGTTCCTCAGTTAGCTGGTGGTTCATCATATACATTTAACTTCGCTTATGATGGTAATAATCAAGGTGGACGTACTCTTTCAACAGACACCTCTGTTACTACTATTGGAATCGGATTAGATACAGCACAGTATGTGACGGCAGTTTCAACAATTACAAACGCTGGTGCAACTATTTCACTCGTTGCTCCATTGGAAAGAAACTACACTGATCCAAATGATTAATAAATCATAAGTTTTTATTATAATTATGTGGGGTCTACTATACCCCACATAATTATTTATTATATAAAGGATGGTTTGAATGACAGACTTAGAAAAGAAAAAGCAATTAGATGAAAGTATTCAGTATTTTGAAGATTTTGTAAATTTAGTTTTACCAAAAGGAATTGAAGGCGTGCAGCCTACAGAGTTAATTAGACATTACAATGTGTTAAGAACAGAGTTATCAAAACTTTATGTTGATGTTGATTAAGGCATTATAAAGTTTTACTTATTATTTATTATGACAATATAAAGTTTGAATATTTAAGGAGGCATTATGGCCGGGGAACGCAGGTTTACGAGAATACCACCAGAGAGTAGTGGTGATCGTATTTACATGAAACATACTTCTACAATTCCTTATGATGCAAAAGATCCAGCTTATGTTTGGAAGGTAGGCGAAACTTATGTGATAGAAGGTAATTTTGGTGATACAATTTACTGTATCTTAAACTCTGTTGACGAAGTTGATTCTGATGGTGCGGCTTCAACTACAAAAGGATTTATTCATGTTCGATACGAAGAGATGAATGAGTTTCAAAATTACAACGCTGTAGATGATCAAAATATTTATGAAGAAGGTCAAAGCTTAGGAGTAGACACTCCAAAGGCCTTGGTAAATGGTACTGCTTACGATGTTTATACTAACACTACTCACATTGTAGGGATTAATAATCCATCCTATGCCACAGAAGTTGATAGATTCGGTTCATTGAATACAAGATTTTCAGAAGGTGCACCAGAACTTACATCATATAATAAACTAAGAGTATCAAACCCTATTCTATTAGGTCAATATGACTTTTCTGAACAATCTTTAAGAAGTCAGTTTGCCACATCACAAGAAGGATCTGGTGAAACTGTATGGCAACCAGATTTTGGCCATATTAAAATTTCTGGTTATCTAACGGGTGATAGAGCAACCTATACAAGTAGTTTGTGGCATCCTTGTCCTGCAGGTGCTGGTGTTAAATTTATTTTTGCAGCAAGAACCAGTTCAGCGGGTAACGCAACCGATGGTACGTTAAGATTTTGGGGAGCTTTTGATGCTACAGATGGAGCTTTTTTTGCACTTGTACAAAATCAACTTTCAATTAGACATAGGTGGACAATAAATGGCATTACAAATAATGTGGCTGTTTCTCAAGCTGATTGGAATCAAGACACATTAGATGGTACAGGTGGGGTAAAAAATACATCTGGTATGAATTTAGATACAACCAAACAAAATCTTTATTGGGTTGATTTTCAACATTATGGTGGTGGTAGAATACGTTGGGGTGTTTATTATCAAGGTGAAAGAATTACTTGTCATGTAATGGATATGGGTAATGGTCAAATGCCTGGTAATGTTCTTTATAACGCATTTAGCAATCCAAGTAGACCTTTATGTTGGTCATGCGCTAAGAGATCCGACCCTGTTGTACCCGGTGGTTCACCAGATCCACTAACAGAAGAAGCTATATATGCTTATGGTGGTGCTGTTTGGTTAGAAGCAGATGCGGACTTACTGCAGGAAGGTAATTATAGACAATATGCTGATAACTACACAATAGATGGGAATAGCACAAGTACTACTTACCTTACAACATTGAGACCTCAAGCATCAAATTCAGAAATTGATGCCGCAGTTGCAAATGGAGATGCTACATTTACTGGAGAAAATCATACTCTTTACGCTCCTCAAAAATTAGAGATCACTGCAGTTGGTGATAGAATACAGATAACAGACGCTGATGTTGCAACTAATGTTTTGACAGTAACAACTTCAGTCCCTCACTATCTTGCTGTTGATGATGCTGTTGATGTGTATGGAACCGCAACCGTTAATGGAAGATACACTGTAACAGCAGTAACTAGTCCAACTATTTTCACAGCAAATGCTCCTGGAGTGGCAAACACTACAAATGAAACTGGTGAGTTAGTTGGTCCAAAGGATGGCGATACTGATAGTCGTATGGTAGAAGTAAGATTGTTTCAAAAGTGCATTATGAGGGGAACTTCTTACAAAAATATAAATTTTACAACAGTAGAAGAAGATGAATATGGCGATCACATAGCTCATGGGCCAGAATTTGCAAGATTTGTCGTAGATGGCAGATATACATATGATTTTTTTGATCATTTTAATAGAATTCAAAATGGAACAGTAAGAAATGGTAGTGATCAATCTTTTTCTCGTGGTTTTCAAACACTTTTATCATTAGTGGGCGATGATGACAAATATAGTACAGGAGTACAGCGAGTTCGTGCTCAAGTTGGACCCCACCCAACTTTTGGAACAACAATACATTATTTTGATGATAAGGGTAGAGTTATTGTAAGAAGGAAGGATAGAGATGGAACAAATAATAAAGAGTTTGACAACACAGATTACACAGGAATAAAAAATACTGAAGGCGATTGGCATTATTTATCTATTCTAGATAGAGATGAAGCGTGGTTATATAACTCAACAGCTGACATTGATGATGATAGAAGTGTAAGAGTGTTACAACTTAACGCAGACCCAACAGGAACAATAGCTGTGGGTGGTACGGTGACATTAGATACTGGTGGACATACTGCGGTAGCAAAAGCTATATATGTAGATGGTGGAAACTTTTATTTAGGAGTAGAAGCCAGAAGCAATGCAGCATTTGATGGATATACAGGAACAATAAACACATCAGCGTTTACTGTTAGTGGTGTTACTAAGTCATCAGACAGAATAGGTAGTTGGGGTGGTATCGGTGGCGGCACTTGGGATGAAGAAGATGAAAGAACGACATTTGATTTGGATTATAAAACATCTTTATTAGCTGTTGATAGTAGTGGTTGGGGAACTTCATCTGACTCAATATCAAACGAAAATAGATTGTATGGACCTACACCAATTCAACCTGCTTGGACATTTATGGTTAGACACTTGCACGAAACAACACATGACACAAATGTTAGAACAGTAATGAGATGGAAGGAAAGAATACAGTAAATGCCCTACTTGACGCTGAATTACGGCCACTGGTCTTTTTGGGAAGAATTTGATCCACCACAATTTTTTGGTGATACTAAAGTTGCTTTTGACGGTCAAAAGAGACTTATAGTTATCGCTGAGGGCATCACTTCATTAGATGTCCGTGAAGACATTTACGAAGCTTGGAAAGAATGGGTGATGAACCCCGTTTATGGCGGAGCTAGATTTCCCGAAGCGATATCTGTGGTTGGTGGTGACCCTATTACAGATAGATTGTTTGTGGGCAGTACATTCTTCTTAGAAAACGGATGGCGTATTCAGCCTTGGGATGGGAGATATATACTAGATATTGTAGGCAATATTTATACAAGAGAAACTGGTGAAAACCCCATCAATCCAGTTGCTGGCGTTACGATATCTCTTACTCGTTCAAACATCGTTGACGGCGTAAATACAATAACCGACTCAGATATTCAAGCAATGGCTTCTGCGGTTTGGAATTCTCTTCGCTCTGAGTATAACGTAGAGGGTAGTTTTGGTCAAGGTATAACTTCTGTTAGAGGTGATGTGTTAGGAAATCTTGGTGGCTCTATTGGTGATATAACAAATATCCAAACAGCCATCACCAATGCTCAAGATACGTTGCAAGGTGGCACTGAAAATCTACAAACCATATTTGATAGAATAGGCACTGTAATTACAGACCTTTCTAGTATTGCTACTGACTTATGGACCACATCAACGATGGTGCTTGGTGTATCTGGAGATGTGCTTAGTGCCTCTGGAGACATAGTAGAACATCTTGACAAAATAGATTTAGATGTAGTTTCTGTTACATCTGAATTAGCTACTGATGATTTGACAACAGCAGATCAGAAGCTTGACAGCTTAATTGCTAAAGTAGATGATTTGGATAATGATATTGCTAACATTCCAACAACAGACTTGAGCGGATTAGAAACAAAGATCGACACTATCGATACAGTAGTAGATCGAATAGAAGTAGATACTATAGCCATAGAAACAAAAGTCGATACTGCTATTACTGATATTGGTAACATTCCCACTACTGACTTATCTGGTATTGAAGCTAAAATAGACACCATTGACACCGTTGTAGACCGTATTGAAGTTGATACAATTAGCATAGAAGACAAAATAGACAACCTAAATATTAATGTTGATTTATCTACTGTTGAAGCTAAACTTGATATTATCGACACGGTAGTTGATAGAATTGAGGTTGATACTATTTCCATCGAAGGTAAGGTAGATACAGCCATTACTGATATTGGCAACATACCTACCACTGATCTTTCTGGCCTTGAGACAAAGATAGATACAATCGACACAGTGGTTGATTCTATAAAAGTAGATACTGTGTCTATTGAGGGAAAAGTAGACACCCTATCATTCAACACTGGCGGCACGGCTATTCAAGATGCATTAGATAAAATAGATTCTGATGTAGTAAGCATAACTGCTGAATTATCAACAGACGATCTAACAACCGCCGACCAGAAGCTTGATAGCTTGTTGAACTCAATGGGTAATGTAGAGACTAAGGTTGTAGATATTGACACCGTAGTAGATAGAATTGAAGTAGACACAACTAGCATAGAGTCAAAAGTTGATTCACTTACAGTCGATGTGAGCAATATAACATTTGACAGCACTGGCTTGGAAAACAAAATAGATGTTATTGATAATATAGTAGATTCTATTCAAGTTGATACAAACTCTATAGAAAATAAGGTTGATACAATAACAACCGGAATAAACGATTTATCGACAGATAATGCTGAT
>Ga0070750_10000739_pt1 | contig 18077 bp, 13 predicted proteins | sample VirMetDEL_Nov_24_FD_77013 | JGI IMG/M metagenome (GOLD analysis project Ga0070750, IMG submission 77013) | Aqueous microbial communities from the Delaware River and Bay under freshwater to marine salinity gradient to study organic matter... | ecosystem: Environmental > Aquatic > Marine >...
AACCCCTGTATATTTTAAATATCCTATTGGTTGTGTTGTTATTTGTGGTGTTGTGGTCTTATAACGGATTATTACTATGCCTGAACCGCCATCTCCTACCTTTTCATCATTAGTTCCATCACCATCATAATCTGTAATTGATGTTAATATCGCCATACCTCCACTACCACCTCCCCATAATGCATTTTGTGATATACCTGTTGTATTATTACCATCAGTTCCTCCGTGTCTTCCTACACCATTTGTTCCAGAATTGTCTTCACCACTACCACCACCTCCACCTCCAAACCAAGTAGTGCCACCTTCTAAATAACCATAATTAGTTCCAAACTTTTCTGCAAATATAAAATCACCCACTCTATCTACACCAATACCACCATCTCCTCCATTATCTCCTGAATGGTCTAAACCATTACCACCTGAACCAGCACCACCTCCTCCTCCTCTAAGAGCACTATTAAAATCTCCACCATCACCACCTGAATATGCTGTTCCTATACCTCTTGCTCCACCAAAACCACCACCTCCTCCTCCTGTATATGTAGCTGATGCTGCTAAATTTCTTACACCTCCACCACCACCACCTAATGATATGTAAGTATCAAATGATGAGTCATTACCTTCATTACCAGTTGCGTATGGAAGATTGAAAAGTCCTGTTGCTCCTTTACCCACTAAAATGTTATAAGGTGTATTAGCAACTGTTTGAAAAGATCTTATTAATTGAACTTGACCACCACCACCACCACCACCACCTGTGCCTGTCCCTTGACCACCACCACCTGAACCACCACCAGCAACAATTAATATATCGCATTCCGTAGGATTATCAAAGGTTAATGTGTAGGGTGTTTGAGATTGTGATATTGTTATTATTAAATCACCATCTATAATAGCACCAACCTCTCGTATTTTCAATATAGACCCTGTTGTATATTGTTGTGTATATGTTTTTTTTTCACCAGCAGCACAACTTGATTTATTAACATATCCACTACCTGCATTGATATCCAAATATACAACAGCCAGTGTATGTGCATTTCCAAATACTACTGATAATGTGTCATATCCATCAGGTAAAGTCCATACTAATTCAGATGGTTCATTTTGATTTGCATATACTCCTCCAAAATAAAAAGCTGTTATTGTAGAAGTATCTACATTACCCATTGTAGAAGCATATGATTTCCAACTCGCTAAATCATTGTAAGGTGTAAAATCATAAACTAAATCAGGTTTTGCAGTAAAAGTCAATGTTTTATATTCAGTTGTTCCTGCTATGGGTTGGGGTTTTATATATTTTTTAATTATTACTATACCTGAACCACCTGAACCACCGTTTCCATATGGTGATGAACGAGATTTGCTACCAGCACCTCCACCACCTGTATTAGGTTTTCCTTCTTTATCTAATTCATCACTATGTCCATCTCCTCCACCACCTAAACCCCCAGTGTTTTCATTATTAGCATAACCACAAGCACCACCACCAGCAAAATATACTTTACCATCTGTATGATGTTCTCCAATATTAGTATCTGTTAATCCAAATAATGTTTTAAAATCAATACTGTCTTCACCTGATTTACCAATACCACCATCTCCATCATTTGAACCATCATTATTATTATATCCATTTCCACCAGCACCACCTCCACCACCAGCATAAGGGGAGTCTCCCGCAGATGAACCAGTTATTTCATATCCACCATCAAACCCTTGTCTATAATTAGATTTAATTATTGTTGTTCCATCAGATAGATATATATTACCTACTGTTCCATTACCACCTTGTCTTGATGTTTCATCAGAATCTCTTGACCCACCACCTCCACTTCCTCCATCTTGTCCTAAACCTGTATTTGATAAACGACTACCGCCACCTCCTCCTCCAATTGCTTCTGTTTGTAAATAATTGAATGATGAATTGAATCCATTTTGACCAGTTTCAGAATTATCTACTGCTTTATTACCACCTTTACCTACTTTAATTTGATATGTATCAGCAGGGATTGTTAGATTTTGTAGAAATATTAAACCCCCAGCACCTCCACCCGCTGCTGGAACTCCGCTGTTACCTGCACTCCCACCACCACCACCACCACCAACAATTAATATATCGCATTCCGTAGGATTATCAAAGGTTAATGTGTAGGGTGTTTGTCCTGAAACATAATATATACGGTCTTTTGGAATCCAACCTGGATTTGTAGGTCCCCAAATTGATGATGATGTTGTTGATGTTCCTGCTGTTTTTGAAACTCCATTCTCATAATAACTTTGACCACCTGTTGGTGTCTTTAAAGTATATACACCGTGATCTGGCCAATTTCCAATTTCTATAAAAGCACCTATATAATCATTTACTGGTATCCAAACATCATAATATGGTGCTGCTACATTATCTCCATTGATTAAATAATTATTTGATACATCACCATTTAAAAGGGTTATTATTTCATCTCTATAAGGTAATCTACCATTATTAGCTTCTGCTTGTGCCTTATAATTATCCCAAGAGTCATAACCCGAAATAGATAATAATGTAGGTTGTTGTATTTCATAAGTAAAAGTCAATATCTCATAATCAGGACTTATAACAGGATTTACAGTATCACCTCCTGTAATTTCAACATTTGGTTTTTTTATTTTTTCGTAATCTAATTTAGTTTCTCCATTTTGTTCTACTGTAATTGCTGTTAAATCTGTTGAACCACCACCACCATTTGGAATAGTAAAAGGTTGTGTTGTTTGTATTGTTGATGCATCATCTAGTGTAAATGTAAATAAGTTAGTATTTGGATCAAGTTCTACATTTGTTATTCCATTTCCATCTGTTCCATCTGTTCCTTTTAAACCTTGTATATTATTTGTTGTTCCATCAGTATATGTTATAGTTAATATATCTGTTGCAGAATTATAAGAAGTTGATGATATACCATTTCCATCATTGCCTGTTGGTCCTTTTAAACCTGTTAAAGTATTTCTTGTTGAATCAGTATATGTTATAGTTAATGTATCTGTTGCAGAATTATAGGAAGTTGATGATATACCATTTCCAGTATCTCCATCATCTCCTTTTGGTCCTTTTAAACCTGTTAAAGTATTTGTTGTTGAATCAGTATATGTTATAGTTAATGTATCTGTTGCAGAATTATAAGAAGTTGATGATATACCTTTTCCATCATTTCCATTTCCATCATCACCTTTATCTCCCTTTGGTCCTTTTAAACCTGTTAAAGCATCTGTTGCTTCATCAGTATATGTTATAGTTAATGTATCAGTATCAGAATTATAAGAAGTTGATGATATACCTTTACCTGTATCACCTTTACCGCCTTTTAAACCCGATATTTCATCTGTATTTTCATTAGTGTATGTTATAGTTAATTTATCAGTATTAGCATCATAAGAAGTTGATGATATACCATTTCCAGTATCTCCAACATCACCATCATCACCTTTACTTCCTTTTAAATTACCTGTCGTATATGAAGGTCCTGATGTAAAATTGATTGTTAATTGACCTGTGGCAGAATTATAAGAAGTTGATGATATACCCTTTCCATCATTTCCATCATCACCTTTATCTCCCTTTGGTCCTTTTAAACCCGATATTTCATCTGTATTTTCATTAGTGTATTTTATAGTTAATTTATCAGTATTAGCATCATAAGAAGTTGATGATATACCATTTCCAGTATCACCCTTTGGTAAATGAGAACCTGTTTTTAAATATAATTGTTTATTATCTTCATTTACTCCAAAATGACTTTCATTTATTTTTAGTTTATCACCATATATTTTACCATCACCTTGATAATTTTCTGTTTGATTATAAACATTTGTTATTTCCTCTTGTGATAATACATCATTATAAATCTTAAAATCTGCTATTACAGATGACCAATATCTTTTTGTTTTATGCGCTATTACATTAGCATAATAAGCCTGATTATAGCCCATAAAAATATGTTGTCGTGTATTAGATATTAGCTTTACATTAGATAAAGAAACATTATGAGTTCCATATAATGAACCGTCTATATACAACTTTATACTTGTAGTTGTAATCTCAAAATGGTAATTATGCCAATTTTTAGCTTCATTTGCATCATAATGTAAATAACCAGTTGAACCATCTGATGCTCTTACCCAATTATTATATATTTCATAAAGATTTTGTTCTAAATCTGTATATGTATTATCATATATATCCAAATACCTTACATATACCCTAAATTGTATCTTATTAGGTTGATGTCTTTCAAAATCAAATGCTAATTTAATACCAAAGTCTGCTTCACCTACTCCATCTTGTGATGGAGCTGTATGAAAAATAGTCTCCTCATATACATAGTAATTATCCTGTTTAGCTAATTGATAATCTGAAACTTTTGTCCAAAAATTAAAACTGTATTTTGTATTGTCTGTAAAAACTAACGGCATAAAAGCAGTATTATATCCAAATCTATAATGTTGGGTATGAATATCTATATTTTTCCCAATATCATAATTTATTGCTGATGTAGGAGCACCCTCTCTATTTGCTATTACTAGACTACTAAAATCAGAACCACCTTGAAATGCTAGAACTCTGTTTTGTAAATCAATTGGTCCTTTTCCTGATAACCCTACAACATAAACTTTTAATTTACCATCAACTCCTGATGATACTGTATCCCATTCAATTAAACTTGAAAACTTTTCACCTAAATCTAATCTACCATAATTATCTATCTTTAATCTATTATGATTATATGCCAATGTTAAAGTATTATTTATAACTTGTAATGGTTCTGTATAAGCATTTAATTGAATAGTTCCATCATTACCGGCTGCATCTATTGCTGTTAATATTGCTGAGACACCAGACGAACCTACTGCAATTGCGGCGGCTACAGTGGCTGTTGTTGCAGATGTTGCTGCTGCTCCTGCACTTCCTGCTGCTGCTGATGCAGAACCAGTGGCAGAGGCTGCCGAATTTCCCGCATTTGTAGCACTTCCAGATGCTTTTGTTGCTTCTGATTTGGCTCTTTCTGAATATATACGCTCTCTATTACCTTGTGTAAAATGTAGTTTGTTAATTCCATTGTCTAATTTCCATTCAAGTTTTGATGATGTTAATGTTGTTCCTGTTGAACTATAATCATTATTGACCAATGGATATTCTATATATAAACCATTACTATCTTTTTTAATGCCTCCTAATGATTTCAATTTAACATTTAATTGATTATTAGTTTTGTTTAATGTGTCATCAATTGAATCTATTTGATATGTTAGTTTTAATCCGGGTGATGATGATGAATCATAAGTTAAACCACCACCTGATTTTAACTTTACAAATGCACCATCTGTATCATCTGATAATCCGCCATTTTCTTTTAATTTTAATTGTAATTTACCTGCTTTTGTTCCTGTTGTTGGTATTTCAAAATTATCTGTATCAATATTAATCTTTAATCCATTTGCATCTGATGATAAACCATAGTATGGTTTCAATTTTATTTTTAACTTATTCAAATCTGTTCCTGATGTATCAATAGTAAAATGATTATCATATTTATTAAGATATACACCATCAGCATCTGATGTTAAACCATTGTATGGTTTCAATTTCATTTTTAACTTATTAGTATTTGTTCCTGATGTATCAATAGTAAAATGATTATTATATTTATGAAGATATACACCATCGGCATCTGATGCTAAACCATTGTATGGTTTCAATTTCATTTTTAATTTATTAGCATCTGTTCCTGATGTATCAACAGTAAAATGATTATCATATTTATTAAGATATACACCATTTGTATCATTTGTAATTCCTCCATTTGGTTTTAATTTGAGCTTTAAATGTTTAGTAATTTCAGATGCAGAAGTATTCACTTTTTCAATAGTTTGATTATCAGTTCTTATTTGTAATCCTGTTGAGTTGGTAAAAAACACACCATCATTTGGTAATCTTAATTTTAACTTGTTAGCATCTGTTCCTGATGTATCAACAGTAAAATGATTATCATATTTATTAAGATATACACCATTTATATCATCATTTAAACATCCATTTTCTTTTAATTTCATTTTTAATTTATTAGCATCTGTTCCTGATGTATCAATAGTAAAATGATTATTATATTTATTAAGATATACACCATTCGTATCATTTGTAATTCCTCCATTTGGTTTTAATTTGACCTTTAAATGTTTGGTAATTTCAGATGCAGAAGTATTCACTTTTTCAATAGTTTGATTATCAGTTCTTATTTGTAATCCTGTTGAGTTGGTAAAAAATACACCATCATTTGGTAATCTTAATTTTAACTTGTTAGCATCTACGCCTGTTGTTGGAATGTCAAAATCATTATTATATATATTCAAGAATACACCATTTGTATCATCAGTTAAACCGCCATTTGGTTTCAATCGTAATGTAAAGTTTTGTGTTGTTGTTCCTCCAATTGTATTTGGTGTTATTTTAAAATGATTTCCCCAATACAATAAACTTAATGTTTTTGAGGAAGCATCAACTCGTAAATAATCTTCAACATCTAAAATAGGATATTTTAGTTCTAATTTTTTTGTTGTTGTATTTTTGGTCAAATGTAATGTATTATAATCTAAATATATCTTACCTACATCAGACGATTGTGCAGGTTCTGGTAATAATGGATTTCTTTCAATTTGTTTGATTACATCATTGTCTTTGACTCCGAATTGTTTAGCTTTCTTACACATTTCGTGAACATTGAGATATGGCGCTACAACTTCACTGTCCGCTGTAATATTACCACTTTGTATTTTAGCATAATCAGGATCTTTGACATATAAATCTCCATCCGCTGATACAAAAACCCTACTCAATAATAGAGATTCTGCAAATTCTGCTGGATTTTGTGCTAATAATAAATTATCAATAAATAAATCAGTGTCTAATGAATAACCAAATACTTCTTGTGCAATTAATTTAATTGGTTCAAATAATGTTCCTAATAATTCTTGCATAAAGTTAATCATAGTAATAGCGATTTGGTCTGTTGGTGTTTCAATGAAATCAGGAATAACCTTGGTATCAAAACCAGCCCCGGCTAATGTTCTTGTATTGAATGAAATCCAACTTGTTACTGGTGATGTAATACAGGTTGCTCCCAAACCATAACCCACTTGTTTAATCATAGTTCGCATTAAATCCGTATTAGCTCGTCCAACTCTAACATCTTGTATTAATTCAAGTAACACACTATTTAGATTTGAACCATCTTCATTATTGATATTGATTGTATTGGCATTATCTGCTGTTGTAACTGTTTCTGATAATTCATTTAGTAGTTTGAAATAATCTATTCTTCTATCGTAGTGAGGTATTATAGTATCTGCTTTTTCTATATTTTGTAATCTTAAAAACATACCAGTTTTTGGATCTATATCATCATCTCCTACTTGTTCTTGTAATTTATCTGTATCTGTTCTTAATGTTTCAACATCTAAATTAAGACCAGTTGCATCTATTTGTGATTCTAATATATCACCATCAGCACTTGTTAATTCACTTTGAGATGGAACTCCCAAATTATTTTCAATATCATCTATTCTCAAAAATAAACCCGTTGCTGGATTATAGGGTTCAATGGTCTTTTCATCCCCTACCTCGTCATCCAGAATATCAACTCTTTTACGCAACTCATCAATAGCAGATATAGTCCCTGTATTTAAATCAATAGTGTTACTGGGTCTCCCAATACTGGACATATTGTTTAATCTCTATTTATAATAAGATTTTAAAAAAATTATACTATTTGACTACTTAACTCAATACTACTACTATTCCGTTTTATAGTTAAACCACTACCACCATTCAATTGTAATGGTAATACTTTACCTTGAAATATCTTCACTACTTCTAATTTAATACTTTTGGGTATATCTTCAAATAAGCAAGTTGTAACCAGTGCGTCATATTTTTCAATTAAATTATTAACAGTACTTCTGTCTAGTGATTCAGGTTCTTTTCCTTCGATCTCATGAGCTAATTGTAGAAACTGATTACTTAAATTTTTAAATAACTCAACCTTTTCAGCCACTTTGAGATTACTTTGATATGATACAAGTAAAACACTAACTCCGTTGACTATGACATTTGGAATCTTCATATTTCCTTTCCCATCATCAAAGCTATTTAAAATGCACATGACACTACTAGTAAGTATCAGTGGAATTTGGAATATAAATTTTATAAAACTCCAATGTTGTGTTGCTTTACTACATAATAAACTCATACACTCACATTTGCTAAATAATGAAGTTACTCTTTCGTCCATAATCTATTAATACAACATATTATATTCTTTTGAACTGACAGTTAGTATTTCTTGAATATGTATTACCTTTAATAGCATCTTGAGACGCCTGGGTATATTCTGGGACTTCATCATATAAGACTAAACTCATATTCATAGTCTTCATTTTTTTTTCTTGTGAGGGTCCAAAAGTGGTCTGATATCTATTTCTAGCAGGTACTAATGTGGCTTTTGCTGCGTTTAAATCATTTCTGGCAGTGGTTAATTCAGTATCAAGAAATGCTAAACCATCAATAGGGTCTTGATTCAATGTTATTTGTAATTTAGGTTTAGTTTGAGCAGGTATGTCTACAGCAGTTCCTAATATAGTGGTGTCTGCTTTGACAAAACTTCCATCAGCGACCTCTATAAATGGATTGTTATTGACTTTTTTAGTTGTTTTGACTTGACCATCATTGCCTGCGTCAAAATTGGCAACTCCAATAGGAGGTTCAAATTCATTAATTTTATTAAAAGCAACATTACCAATCTTAGCGGGGTCAGGGTCAGGTGTAACTGATTTTACTATTAATGTTAAATCATTAGTATTAGTAGTTCCAGAATTTAATTGCGTTCCGTCTATGACTATTCTATCATCTTTGATAAAATTCAATCCAGAAATATATTTTACTTGATAATCAGGGGAATCTTTGGTCAGTTTTACTTCTAATTCAAAAGCACTGGAAAATCTGGCTTTGAAATTTTTCGCTTGATCTATATCTAGATCAATAATTTTACCTGCACTATCAACAGTTTTGACAATTACTTCTACATCATTTGTTTTTGATTCACCTGTTAATTTCGTGCCATCTATTTTGATTATATCATTTGCGGCAAAACCTGTCGAAGTATCAATAGCTGGATCAAATATACCATAATATTTACCATCTTGAGCTTGTATATTGAATTTATAATTAGTTCCACTGGATGTTGTTGTTGAATTTGAAGGTGTTATTTCTGTTACAAAAATATGATAAGCCTCAGTTTGATCAATTTTTATAATTCGTTCTGGTTGTACGACATCTGTTACTTGTATTTTGAAATCATTATCTGGTGTTTTACCACCTAGTCTAGTTCCTTCTATAGTAAACTCATCTCCTACTTTATAATTTTTTGAATTTGTGAATGTTTTTTTGGTAAATGTATATTTTCTTTGGGTTAAATCTCTGTCTATATCAAATTTAAGAGTTCCTTTATCTGTTTCATTTATTTCTATATCTGTATAGGGAACAATTGTGGGAGGGACATATACATTATCAATTGTAATTTTTAGATTATTTACACCTGTTTTACCACCTAATAATTCTCCATCAATTTCTATTATAGTATCGTTAATAAAGTTTTTAGGTCTGTCTAGTAGTTCATAATCATAAGAGGTTCCGTTTCTTATGATTTTGATAGCATATGTCATAGAATTGATTTGAGGTCCAGTCAAAGCAATTGATGAGTGCTTAATGTCCGTTTTTCCTGGTGGTTTAGGTGTGGCTTTGACTACAATATATTCAAATGGATTTGGCAAAATGGTTTCAAATTCACTTGGATTTATTTCTAATATGTCACTTTTAAATAATTTATGTGCATCTGTAGCATCTGTTGGTTCAATATTAAATACTGATACAAAAGCTTGTTTTTCTTTAACAGAATTGAAATGTCGTATTTCTATTTTACCTGTTTTGTCAGTACCAGAAGGAACAGGAACGGTATAATCTACTTTTTTACTTTGAGATTTTAAATGAATACTTGTATTATCAAATGCACCATCAACATCATAAAATACTCTTTGTTCGGAAGAATTAACTTCCCCAAATGTTTTTTGTAATTTTTCCAATTTGACAAGAGAGATATTGTAATTTACAAAGTCAGTTCTGAAAGTATCTATTTCCGCTTTGACTGCAAGATATGGATTTTCATTTCTGACAAAGATATCATCTAATAAGTAACTTAATAGATTTGTAGTTTTGCCTCCTGTGACTAATAAATCCTTCATTTGTTCAGTTTTTAATTGTTGTCGTAAGTTCCATTGACCAGAAGGAGGGTTAGTAATAAGATTTTGTACTGCTGTCACTAAATTATGATAAGATTTGTTATATTCTTGTGCTAGTAATGTATTGTTAAGTTGTTCTGTTTTTAATTGTGGTTCTATGTTATCAGAAATGAGTTTTGTATTATCATACAATTGTTTTTTTAGTGAAAAAGTAGATAATTTATTGATATAGTCACCATTGATTTCTTGATTCATTTCTGTTATCAAATTATAACCAGCAACAAATGGATTGCCTTCGTGGTCATATATTTTCATATGTATTACAAATTTGTCTGTCAAGAATGCTTGATTGACTTTAAAGTTAGAAATAAACATAGGGTTATTGTTTCTAAACGACTTGATACCGTCTAACGGTGATGTAAAAATTATACTATTGTTCGTGTTTCCGTATTCACTATCATAATTATTTCCAGCATCTACATTGTTACATCGCAATTCAAAATATCCCCGATATTGTCCTCTTTCTGGACCCAAGACTTCATCAACAAATTCTGGAAGATTCAAACTCTCTATATACATACGAGTATCTTGTGACAGTCTCGGTTTATTCATTTTAGATAAATCAAACTCAAATAGGTATTCAGTTCCAGGATTGTTAATCTGTGTTATAACAGCATCCCTAAAATTCAAAATTAGTTTCATTTTAATATATAATGAGATAAAAAAAAATTATTCAAGTGCTATGTTGTGTTCGTCCAATAGCTTATCTAAGTTAATTTGATTATTTTTACATTGTAATATATAATTTTGACAGATGGAATTCTTAACATGTTCTGGTATGTCGCCGATTTCATCTTTATATGTGACTTCAAGCAAATTCATAAGTTTATCTGACAAGTCTTGAAGGTCATAGTCTTCTAATACATATTTCATTATTCCTTTTATAATAACATCATAAAAAAAAAATTAGTTACAAACAATCCCCCAATGTTTTAGGTCTTTCTTGAAAGTAGGTAATGCTTGAGCACCTTTGAATTTCTGGTATGAATGGATAATAGGAGGAGATTTTTTATCAGAATTCAAGATGGGAGCATTTTTTAAACTGCTGGTGCGATGATTTAAGATTAGATTAGTCGTTGATTTCATTGGTTTTACATTATCTAATGGGTTGTAAGGATTGATTTTAGTAGCATTGTTTTGTACTTTGATATAAGTATCTATAATTTTTGGGTATATATCTTTTTGAACAAAAACCATTATCTCTCTAATTTAATATAAGATTTTATATTTCTACATAACAATTTTGTCCATTTTCTATGACAAGTAAGCGGGTAGATAAGGTCATAACATTAAGAGTTTTGTGCAAATTGACACTACCTTGGAAAGCGTTATCGTTGGTAAAGGTATATGAGCAGGAAATAGGTAATTGTTCCGATGATAATCCTGATAGTAATTTTTTACCTCCATTAGCAACATCAGTCATTCCTTCGGTCATTTCAAGCGATAAATACGCCATAAAATAAGATTCTAACCATTCATTGACTGAGCCTACATTTCTCATAAATTCTTTATTGTTACCACGAGCACCGGGAATTGCTCTTACTAATTCTAAAAAGCAATCTGTAGAATTGAGAACATTTTGTGGCATTTTTACACTACCAATTTGGAACTGGGAATTGTCGTGTACGGGATTAGCATATTTAAAATAAGTAGATGTTTCTACAGCAGAATCATAATTGCTTGGTATAGTAGAATTCGCACGATTAGTATCACTAAAGAAGGCAATTAACCCTTTGATATCTCTCGAGTTTTCGTTCCATCTAATAGTACCTCTGTTAATATTAGGCTCAAGCCCTTGTGAATGTATTTCGTAGTGGTTAAATGCTATTTGGTATTTCGCACCAGAAGATAAGTTACTGGCTAAGGCTTCAGAATATGATTGGGGTAAATTGTATCGTACCATTGATAATTTTAAGTCGGATAATACATATGATACATTAGTAGAAGCAGCAACAGCTGTATCTATCTCACCTTGTATTTCTGCTCCTGTAGCCTTTGAAGTTGGGTGCGAACCACCAGGAACTGCAGGATTACTACCACTAGAAGCAACAGGTTTGGCACCAAAACCTGCAAAAATTGATGGACCACTTGCCAAGGATTTAAAACAAGTTGCCGCAGAAGCAAAGGTAAATGCGATAGTAACCTCACCGAGCATATTGGTATCAATGAAGTTAGAACTTACTTCATCTCCACGATGTCCTAATAGACCGTACCAGTGGTTGATTACAAACGGAAGTTTTTTAGGCTCATTGTATGTTTTGTTGTCGTAGTTGTAATCTTTTCCTAACTGAACAAATGAAGCATTTGTTGTTTTGATGTATGATTGGGTAGCATCCAAATTTTGTAACATAATTTTGGCAGTTTTAGGTTCTTCAAAATAATTGAGTAAATTGACTATGTCATTGTATCTAGTGAGATGTTGTACGGATTGTCCATTTACTTTGATATCGATTTCTTCAATTAAACTGGCGATATCTTTGGGTGGTAAAACACGCATAGAAGGATAACCATCGGTTGAAGTGTTTTGTACATTGTCAGGCATCCAATTGAAATGTAACGCAATATCTTCTAAAGAAATTAAACTGGCATAAGGCAAGGTAAAAATGGCTTTTCTACCAGGGGCATACTCAGTTTGACCTGATGAAGGCATTATTTCAATAGTACTTTTGGTTAAATTTTTGTATTGTTTCATTTGGAATAAAAGGGGTTCGAGTTGACTATTAGCATCGGCAAAAGGCATTCTATATTTTCTTTCTAATATATAAGTAAGATAAAAAAAATTTTGAAAATGAAAATAACAAAAACGCATACAATATTTATAGATACAAAATTAGATGTCTCTCAAAATCCAAGTAATTTTAATGTAAGATTAAATAATTGGTTTGTAAGAAATAATATTTTGAAAAATGAAGGGGAAAGTAAAAGTAATTGGTATTTATCAATTAAAACATTTTCAATGTTCAATAGTTTCAGTAATATTTCAAAAGGTATTAACGATAAACTTACCTTATATGTCTCTATCACACCCACAACTGAGGATTTACTACCAGATTTAAGGAATTCTTTCAAATATGATAAATATGAAATTATTATACCTGCAGGTAACCCGAATGTTATTAACATTCAAAATGAAATAAACAAAATTATCAATACACATGAGCTACAATGTTCATATCAAGAATATAGTTCTACATTTCTGTTCAGCAATATACCATTAAGTACTGATATGAAAAAAAAATATATTATATTTGACACTACTTATGATATTTTAGGTTTTACAAAAGATAGATTATACTTTTTAGATAATCAAGGTAATACTGAATTTATCAGCGAAAAACCTGTTAATTTGATGGCTGATAGATTAATTAAATTTAGTTTAGGAAACAATAGCGATATTAGATTAAAAAATATGAACTATTGTAATCATAATACTATATATGATGAATGTAATATGTTTTTTCTACAACCAGTTAATGTCCAGAGTTATGAATTAATCTATTATCAACGAACTACTGAGAATTTAATACCCATAGAACTATTAGGTAACTCAATAAGAAATATTGAAATTTTAGCAAGGAATCAGGATAATAATGTAGTTGAAGGGTTAAGTAATTATATTATGGTGTTGGAATTAATCAATATTAAAGAATATGATTACCAAAAAAAAATATATAATGTATTATTTCAAATTTATATGTGGGTGGCGACATTCCTAAAATGGCGTATTTAACCTTTACCGTTTATTGAAAGTCTTTTACCCCATCCACTTTGGAATCTATGAGGTGCGTTTGGATGATTGTTGATGATTAAACTACTATATTTTTCTTTTGTAGCAAATTGAAAGAGTTCTAAAAACTCGTCCCAAGTTAATGTATTACTGACTTCATCATAATAACTTTCTAATACCTTATTAGATGCTGATGGGAATAGTTGTAGTATATCTACTTGATTACGAATAATTGGTGGGAGATAGGTGAGTTTTTGAGCGATGATTATGAGATTGACTTGGTAATGTCTTGACTTTATAGCGAGGTTATTTAGAAAATTATTTTTTTTAACACCAATTACGCTGTCCTGACTACCAATTACATCATCTAATACCCAAAAATACATATAATCTTTTAGGTCTCCAAATACTGCTTTGGGGGGTTCAAAGTTATACTCTCCCAATAAAATAATATCTTCTATTTTAAGGAGCATAGGGTCATTTATTTTGAGAAATCTCTTATATGCTTCCGTATACGCCTCCTTTTTTTTAATTAACTCCTTTTCAGTTTTGATTTTCTCAAAAATATCTATTAATGTTCCTTCAGTTACAGTTTCATAGACATCCTCTTCATCTAATGATTTTAAGGTATATATAATGCTATTGGTTGAAAAGTTACTTGTTGGACTACACCAGATAGTCTTGATGGGCATTGGTTCGCCTTGTCCGTTTTTGATACCGTGTTGTTCATATAGTTTGATAAAATTACAGACAGAATATGTTTTACCACTATTCTTTTGTGCTATACTGGTGTATATAAAGTAAAACGGTGATAAATCAGGGTGGTTTGAAGTTGGTAACGGTTTTTTCTTATGTTTAATAACAGTATTGATATTCTTTAAAGTTTCAACTTTTATGTCCATATTACTATATTGTTAGATTAAAAATATGAGGGCATCATTAGTTTGGCAAGAGAAGCAGATTCTTGGTCTTGGAGTTTCTGCCGAAGATTTTGACGAGAAACTTGTTCTTGTACGCTTGGTTCTGGTTTAGGTGGTGGCGGTTTATCTTTTTTCTTTTTACGGATTATCACTTCTTCTTCTTCGCTTTCTGATGATGATTCTTCAATATATTTGATGACTTTCTTTTTAATCTTTTTTTCTGGTTTCTTTGTAACAGTTGGAGGTTCTAATATTTCAACTTCTTCTTCATATTTTTTTTTAGAATTTTCTAATTTTTCTTTATGCTGGATTTCTTTTTCCTTTTTTACTTTTTTCATCATTTCAGTCTTGGTTTCATAGTCCTTGATTTGAGACAATTCTTTTTTCTTTGCTACCGCCTTTTCACGATTGATCCGTAACGCTTCTAATTGTTTTTCACTCATTTTTCTAACAGGTTTTCCCGTTTTCTTACTGATTCTAATAGGTTCTTCTTCCTCCTCTTCAGAATAATCGGCAGGTGGTTCATATGAGGGTTCTTCTTCTTCAATAGGTTGTTTAGTCTTTTTAGGCATCTCTACAGATAGATACAGAAAAAAAATTTCCGTATATTTCTATAGAATGAGATATTATGTAGCAAAAAAAATTTATTACCTTATAATAAAGTGGAATGAAAGTGGAAATAAAAAAAAGCACGAGGTCAGGTAAAAAATTAATGGGGATATTCTATGATGGTGATAAGAAGGTTAAGACAATCCATTTTGGTGATTTAAATTATTCTGATTATACCATACATAAAGACGAAGCTCGTCGTCAACGGTATATAGACCGTCATCGGTCAAGTGAAGATTGGAAGAACCCTATGACAGCTGGGACTCTTGCACTTTATATCCTTTGGAATAAACCTACAATATCTGCATCAATAGCGGATTACAAGAGGATTTTTAACTTTAAATAATTTTTTTATACTTTATTATTAAGAATGGGATTAACTAAAGGAACTGATATGACTAAAGATTCAAATACAAAAATTGAAAATATAGATGATATAATTGAAAAGAAACCAGTACCGAAAGACGGTCATTACTTCTATATCATTCAAATGCCTACTTGCGGACAAAATAGAATAAAATTAGGTAAGACTGCTAATATATATGCTCGTTTTGCCTATTATCAAGCACACTTTCACGGTAGTAAAGTAAAACTACTATTCTTACGAAAGTTTCCAAGACAAAAAATAGATAGATTTGAATCAGGTGGCTTAATGTTGTACGGATTATTTGAAAAAAGAGCAAAAGAAGCATTAAGAAATCTTAATAAGCAAAAAAACAAAAACGGCGAAGGTAAAATAACAGAATGGTTTGATTCTTCTGTTTTAGAAAAACTAAAAAAAACTTTTAAAGATTTTGTGGAGAACCAGTTTGAAAAATTAAAAGTAGAAAAAACAGAAATTAGAGAATTAACAAGGGAAAGAAAACAAGTTGATGTATATAAACCTACACCTTAAGAAAGGTCTGATAGTCTATGTTATTGACAACCCAGTATTTATTTATAGCGTCCCATTTCATGGATTTTAGTTTTTGTTTCCAAAATTCTTTATCATCATATTCAATATGAATAGCGTGGCATTTATATTGCATAAGGTCCTCTGGTAGTGAACCATCTACAGATGGATAATACCAAGTCTTATTGACAGAATTCCATTTAGCACCGAATTTTTTAGCATCTTGTCTTTCGGCATAAGGAAATAAAAGTCTAACTTGTTTCTTATTTGGGAGTGATTTTTTAGTTAAAAAGGGGTCTAAAGTATCTTCTTCTAAGGTATTATGGATATCTGTTTGAGTTAAATCTGTCATATATTCTACATATAAGAGAGATTTTTATTTTTTAAAATCTCCGCAAAAATAAAGGATGGAAAATTATAAGTATTGTGACATATGTAAAAGATATTGGTTAGATGTATTTGAACAAAGTCATAAAAAGATGCATAAATATATCTTCCATAAAGGTAGGAGAATATATGAAGAAAAAATACTGGAAAGCATGGAACGAGTATCAGAAACTTTATAAATATTATAGGTATCATACTGATTTAGAGTACCAAAATAATATTAAACAGTATAATCTTCAAAGATATTATGAAAAAAAAAATGTCCAGAAAAATGAGGAAAATGGAAAAAAATGATTATTATTTTTGGAAAAAATGTTTATCACACAAGATGTCTGAATACAAATTCTGGGTAGTGAAAAATGGTGAACTTCATCTGTTCCGCAATCCGCATGAGAATTTTGAACCAGATTCCAGTGAAATGGAATGGGGGGTATTAAAGAATATCAACTTCCACGATGACGAGAAAACCACATGGAATGAGGGAGAGGAAGAAGACAACGAAGAGGAGGAAGAAGAGGAAGATAAGGAGGAAGATGAGGAGGAGGAGGAAAAGAAAGAAGAGTCTGAAACCAAGAATGTCAAGGAAAATCGCAAGGTTGTTGTTGCTAACTATTTTTGTCAAGGAATTTTCAAGATTCCTGATGGTCTGGACCTCAACGATGAGACTGTTGTGAATGGTTGGACTGTACGATATGAAACACTCTATATCTATTATGTAGATGGTCGTAAAGAGGAAATAGAATCGCATGTAGACACAGAACCAGATTGGAAAATGCCAGATATTGAGGTTAAAGATGCAGACGATTACTGTGTTGAGTATTCGGAAGATGAAGAGGAAGAAGAGGATTGTGTGTACAACTTTTACTTGTGTAAGTTCTGTTGTTCGGAATACGATGAAACAGAAGTAGATTGTAAACATTGTGGTAGGAACAGGTGCGTATTCACATATCAGGCAAAGAACAAGAGTCAGGCAATCGCAATGACTAAAGAATAGATATGATAGATTGAGGATGCGAAAAAAAAATCTTTCAATATGGTAGATGACAAACAACACTTGGACAGAAGCTTTGAGAACATATAATAGGAGACATAATAACAAATTTTGTATTCCATACAAGGGTACAGATGAGTTTGCCAAAGTGAAAAAAATACAACAAAA